>Ga0123519_10001858_pt1 | contig 35989 bp, 30 predicted proteins | sample YelNatPaOPRAMG02_FD_87396 | JGI IMG/M metagenome (GOLD analysis project Ga0123519, IMG submission 87396) | Hot spring microbial communities from Yellowstone National Park - Yellowstone National Park OP-RAMG-02 (version 2) | ecosystem: Environmental > Aquatic > Thermal springs > Hot (42-90C) ... | reverse complement strand
ACTTCCTCGAGCACATGCTGTTCAAGGGCACCCAAAGTCGCTCGGCGCGGCAGATTGCAGAGGCCGGAGATGATATCGGCGGCCAGATCAACGGCTTCACACATCGCGAGTTCATGTACCTGTACGCCCGCACCGTCGCCGACCAGGTTGCAGTGGCGCTGGCCCTGCTGTTCGACCTGTTCCTCCAGTCCGTGTGCAGCGAGGAGGAGGTGGCTCGCGAGCGCGAGGTCGTCCTTCAGGAGATAGACCACATCGAGGACAGCCCGGAGGACTGGGTCCAGGAGCTGGTGTTGCAGGCCGCCTGGCCGGGACACCCGCTGGGCGGCCCGCCAACCGGCACCAGGGAGACGGCGCAGAGCTTCACGCGAGAGGCCGTCCTCGCCTATCTCAGGACGCTGCAGGTGGGCCGGCGCGTGATCGTCACGGCCGCCGGCCGCGTTGAGCACGACGCGATCGTGGAACAGGTGGCGCGGCTTGCGGGCGACCTGCCGGAAGGAACCGCCGCCAGCGCGCACGACCCCCCGCGGTTCTCATCCCACAACGAGATCATCAAGCGACCGACCGGGCAGGTCCATCTGTGCCTGGCGACGCCGGCATGCACGCAGACCGCGCCCTGCCGCCACGCTTTCGGCGTCCTCGATGTGATCCTGGGGGGCGGCGCGAGCTCGCGGCTGTTCCAGGAAGTGAGGGAAAGCCGAGGGCTCGCCTACAGCATCGGCTCCTTCGTCCAGTCGTACCGGACGGCCGGGCTGCTGAACATCGAGGCCGGTTGTGCGCCGCGCAATTTCGGCGCCGTGCTCTCGCTCATCGAGGGCGAGGTCGAACGACTCGGGTCCGAGGGCCCTTTGCCGGTTGAGCTAGAGCGGGCGAAGACGCAGCTTCGCGTCGCGCTCGCGTTGGCCGCGGAGAGCACGAGCTTCCGGATGCAGCACCTGGCCGGGTCCGAGATGTACTGGGGCCGTGTTCTGTCCTTTGAAGAGCTGCGCGAAGGGATCGACGCGGTGACCGCCGAAGACGTGCAGGCGCTGGCCCGCGAGGCGTTCACGCGCGAGCGGCGCGCGCTTGTCGCGATCGGACCGCTGGACGCGTGAACCGGCGCCGCGCGGCGGCCGCGGGACCGGGCCGGAGCCGCCATAATGAGGGAGCAGGGGGCACCACGTGGAGCCAATTCGCGTGCTGGTCGTTGGGGCCGCGGGGCGCATGGGGAGGGAGGTAGTGCGGGCTGTCCTGGCCGAGCAGGACATGACCCTCGTCGGCGCCGTCGATCACAACAGGATCGGAGAGGATGCCGGCGCGGTGGCCGGCGCTGGCCCGGCCGGTGTGGCGATCTCGGCGTCCCTCCCCGACGCGCTCGGCGAGTCGAAGCCGGATGTGTGCGTCGACTTCACGCTTCCCGAGTCGGTGCTGGGAAACGTGCGGACGGCGATTCGAGCGCGGGTGCCTTGTGTCGTGGGCGCGACCGGCCTGGGCGAGAAGGACTTGCAGACGCTGGCGGCGCTGTGCGACCAGCACAAGACGCCCGCCCTGGTGGCCCCGAACTTCGCCATTGGTGCCGTGCTCATGATGCAATTCGCGGCGCAGGCAGCGCGCCATTTCGACGCGGCCGAGATCATCGAGCTTCACCACGAGGGAAAGGTTGACGCGCCGTCGGGGACGGCCCTTCTTACGGCCCAGCTCATGGCGAGGGCGACCGGCAGCAGGTTCGCCGGGCGCCAGTCCTCCGACGGCCGGGCCTCCCGCGGCCGCGCCGAGGGAGCCATCCACATTCACAGTGTTCGGCTGCCGGGTCTGGTGGCGCATCAGGAGGTGATCTTCGGGGGGCTGGGGCAGACGCTGACGATCCGGCACGACTCGATCAGCCGGGAGTCATTCATGCCGGGGGTGCTGCTGGCAATCCGCAGGGTCCGGTCTCTGCGGGGCCTGGTGGTGGGTCTGGAGAAGCTGCTGTAAGGGGGCCGACGTCCGCGGGGGCCGCCCGCGGCGCGGCCTGAGAGGCGGGCGGGGGACGCGGGGTTACTTCGGCTCGACCATCAGGCGGATCGCCGTGCGTTCCTGCCCGTCTACGGTGATGTCCGCGAATGCCGGACGACAGATGAGGTCGAGGCCCGAAGGGGCCATGAAGCCCCGCGCAATGGCGATGGCCTTGACGGCCTGGTTAAGGGCGCCTGCTCCGATTGTCTGCAGTTCCGCGGCGCCCTTCTCCCGGATTACGCCGGCCAGGGCTCCCGCCACCGCGTTCGGGTTCGACTTGGTCGAAACGCGCAGGACCTCCATGCCTGAAGTCCTCCTACAATCCTTGATTCAAACACTTCCACGAATCAGACCTTGAAGCCGGTGCATGCCGCCCGTCGCCCCGGCCGTCTATGTTCTCTTGGCGCGCGAACTCTGGTACCGCTCAGTCTTCAATGCCGCTCAGGCTCCGCGGCAAGCCAAGGCCGCCTGCCGCGGCCAGCCTCGCCTACGCCTCACTCCCGGTGAATTGTATCACACGTCGAACCGATCTTGCACGCCCCGTCTCGGCATCTATGTCCGCCACGACTGCGTTCAGGGTGACCGGCCCCTTGGCGAGCTCGAAGCGGGTGGGCATACCGGTGAGGAAGCGGCGGACCACAGGCTCGGGGCGGACGCCCAAGATGGAGTCCCTTGGCCCGGTCATGCCGACGTCCGTGATGTATGCAGTGCCCTTGGGGGAGGTCATTTCGTCAGCGGTCTGGACATGGGTGTGGGTGCCGAAGACCGCGCTCACGCGCCCGTCAAGGTACCAGCGCATGGCGAGCTTCTCGCTCGTCGCCTCCGCGTGCATGTCTACCACGATTACACGGGTTTTTCCACGGAGCGCCTCGATTTCCCTGTCTGCAGCGCGAAATGGACAATCGAGCGGCTCCATGAACGTCCTTCCGACCAGGTTCAGCACCCCGACCGGGCCGCTGTGGTCCGTCTCGTACACGCAGCTAGGGCGGCCCGGCGTGCCCGGAGGGTAGTTGGCGGGACGGACGATGCGGGGCTCTACTTCGGCGAATTCCGCGAAGTCGCGGTGTTTCCAGACGTGGTTGCCCGTTGTCAGCACATCGATGCCGGCCGAAAGCAGCTCCTCCGCGGTCACCCGCGTGAGCCCCAGCCCGCCAGCGGCGTTCTCGGCATTCGCGATGGTCAGGTCGACGCGGTACTCCTGGACGAGGCCGGGAAGGCAGGCCCGGACAGCCTCGCGGCCGGGCCTGCCGACGATGTCCCCGATAAAGAGCAGATTCAAGACGGCCTCTCCCCGGCCCCTAGGTCGCGTACTCGACGGCGCGCGTCTCCCGGATCACGGTCACCTTGATCTGGCCGGGATACTCGAGCTCGGAGTTCTGGATCTTTGCGGCGACCTCCTTGGCCAGCGCGGCTGCCATCCCGTCGTCCACCTTGTCGGGCTTGACCAGGATTCGCACCTCTCGCCCGGCCTGGATGGCGAAGCAGCGCTCGACCCCGTCGCAGCCCTGCGCAATCTTCTCCAGCGCGTCGAGCCGCTTGATGTACCCCTCGAGCGTTTCCCTTCGCGCTCCCGGCCGGGCCGCGGAGATGCTGTCCGCGGCGTACACGAGCACGGCCTCCACCGATCGGAAGGGCTCATCTTCGTGGTGGGCGGCGATCGCGTGCACGACCTCGGGGCTCTCCCGGTATCGCCGGGCGAGCTCAACGCCGATCGCGGTGTGTGTGCCCTCGACCTCGAAGTCCACCGCCTTGCCAATGTCGTGCAGCAGCCCGGCCCGCCTGGCGACGGCCTCGTTCGCGCCCAGCTCCGCGCTCATGACCCCCGCGATGTTGGCCACCTCGATGGAATGATCCAGCGCGTTCTGGCCCAGCGTGGTCCGGAACTTCATCCGGCCCAGCAGCTTGATCAGCTCCGGATGCAGTCCGGTGACGCCGGTGGCATAGGTGGCCTGCTCGCCGGCCTCCTGGATGCGCTCCACCATGAGCGCCTGCGCCCTCTGCACGGCGTCCTCGATCCGGCCCGGGTGGATGCGTCCGTCGCTCACGAGCATCTCGAGCGCGATTCGCGCGGTCTCCCGCCGGATCGGGTCGAACGCAGAGATGACGACGGCCTCGGGCGTGTCGTCGATGATCAAGTCAACGCCGGTGAGCTGCTCGAAGGTGCGAATGTTGCGGCCCTCCCGGCCGATGATCCGCCCCTTCATCTCGTCGGAAGGGAGCGAGACCGCGGTCACCGTCGTCTCCCCGACTTGGTCGACGGAGCAGCGCTGAATGGCCAGCGAGACGATGTCGCGCGCCCGCCGCTCGGCCTCGGCCCTGGTCTCCTCCTCGATCTGCTCCAGGCGCATGGCCGCCTCGTGCCGGGCTTCCCGCTCAGCTTCCTCGAGCACGATGCGGCGCGCCTCTTCGCTGGTCAGGCCGGCGGCACGCTCCAGCTCCTCCCGCCACCGCTGGCGCTCCTGGTCGGCAAGCTGGCGAAGCTGCTCAAGCTCCGCCTCGCGGTCGCGGACAGCACGCTCCCGCTGCTCCAGAACCTCCACTCTCCTGTCCAGACCCTCCTCGCGCTGGTTCAGGCGGCGCTCCAGCCGCTGGAGTTCGTGTCTCCTCTCCCTGTTCTCCCGCTCGACCTCCTTGCGGAGTCGGTGCGCTTCTTCCCGTGCCTCGAGCAGCGCCTCCTTGCGCCTGCCCTCGATCTCCTTGAGCGTCTGCGCCAACTGGTTCTGCGCCTCGGTCACTTCCCGCTTGCGGCGGAGGTAGTCCCGCACGACCAGCGCGAAGGCGATGACGAGCAGAGCGAACTCGGCAACAAGCCCAACGAACAATACTCTCCAATCGTGAGCCAATCCAGCTCACTCCCTTCGCATGACGCGGTTTTCCCGGCATCGCAGCCCGGGCCCGGCTGCTTCCCGGCCCGCCTCAGGCGGGCCCCCCGGAGCGAAACCGCGGATTGTTTTCTGGTTTGCAAACTCTGCGGCCCGGCCGCCCGGAGCGGGCCCGTCGGAAACATCCCGGGCTCGGCCTATGGAGCCGAGAGCATTCCTGTTCCGTTGTCTCCTCAACCCTGAGGCGCACAGGCCGATCCGGCCCCCTCACGGCTCCTCTTCGATCGGCAGCCGCCTCAGTACACTTTCCACCGTCTCAAACCCGTAGCCACGACCCAGCAGCAGCCGGCGAATCCGCGCCAGCTCCTTCGCGGCATCTGCCCCCCGGCGCACGCGTCTTCGCGCGAACTGGAGTGCGCTGTCCAGCTCCGCTCCGTCGTCGATCGCCTCATCCACGTGCCGCCGGATCAGCTCCTCCGCGAGGCCCTTGCGTCGCAGCTCCCAGCGCAGCTTCTGCCGGCCAGAGCCGCCGGCGGACAGCCGACCGCTGACCCAGCTTCGCGCAAACTCCTCGTCATCTACCAGCCCGGCCCGCGCCAGGTCTCCGATCACGCTCTTGATCACGGTCTCTGCATAGCCGCGCGCCTCAAGCCGCTGCCTCAGCTCGGCCTGCGACCGGGCCCGCGTCGCCAGCAGCCGCAGGCACCGCTCCCGGGCGGCCTCCGCGTCATCCGGGTCGGCGCTAGCGATCCTTCGTCTCATCATCCTCGGTGCTGGCCGCGGCCCCCGGGAGCCCGGCTCGCCGCCGAATCTCGGCCTCCAGCGCGGCCGCGATGTCGGCGTTCTCCTCGAGGAACGCGCGCGCGTTCTCCCGCCCCTGACCGAGCCGGGTCTCGCCGTAGGACAGGAACGCGCCGGACTTGGTCACCACGCCCAGGTCGAGGCCCTTGTCCAGCAGGCTGCCGGCGCGCGAGATCCCGCGGCCGTAGATGATGTCGAACTCGGCCTGGCGGAAGGGCGGCGCGACGCTGTTCTTGATGACCTTGGCGCGGCTCCGCCCGCCGACGACTTCGTTGCCTTGCTTCAGCGACTCCACACGACGCAGCTCGATCCGCACGGAGGCCCAGAACTTGAGCGCACGGCCGCCCGGGGTCACCTCCGGATTGCCGAACATGATGCCGACCTTCTCGCGGATCTGGTTCAGAAACACTCCGGCGGTGTTAGACTGGCGAATCGAGTGCGCCACCTTGCGCAGGGCCTTCGACATGAGCCGCGCCTGGAGGCCGACATGCGTGTCGCTCATCTCGCCCTCCAGCTCCGCGCGCGGCACAAGCGCCGCGACCGAGTCGACGACGAAGATGTCGAGGGCACCACTGCGCACCAGGATGTCGGCGATGTCGAGAGCCTGCTCGCCCGTCTGGGGCTGTGATATCAGCAGCGTGTCCAGGTTCACGCCCACCGCCTGCGCGTAGGCCGGGTCCATGCGCTGCTCGGCATCTATGTACGCCGCCGTGCCGCCCTGGCGCTGAGCCTCCGCAATCAGGTGGTAGGCGAGCGTCGTCTTGCCCGAGCCCTCGTTGCCGTAGATCTCGGTGATGAGCCCGCGCGGGATGCCTCCGACGCCCAGCGCCAGGTCGAGCGCCAGCGCGCCCGTCGGGATCACATCGACCGCCAGGTGCTGGGACGAGCCCAGGCGCATGATCGCGCCCTTCCCATGCTGGCGCTGTATCTGGCTGAGTGCCAGATCGAGCGCCTTCCCCCTATCGTCTGTCTTGCGTTCCGCCATGTCCTCTCCCTATCCGAGTGGCCACTGCTCCAGCACTGTGTAGATCGCCCCCTGCGGGGTGAGCTGGCTCTTCATCAACAGCACGCGGTCCACGCCCGCCTCCCCCAGGTCCTCCGACTCCAGTTCGGCCACCGCGGCCTCCAGGTCACGATTTGGGGTCGGCGAGCGCACCCGCCCCAGAGTCATGTGGGCCTGGAAGGGCCGCTCTTCCCGCGCGAACCCGTGCTCGGCGCAGGCCCCTTCCACCCGGCCCGCGAGGTCGGTGAGCTCGGCTGCGCCGTCGGTGATGCCGGCCCACAGCACACGGGCGCGCCGCACATTCGGGAAGGCGCCCACGCCCCGAAAGCGCATTGTGAAGGGCCCAACTCCCGCGATCGCCCGCGTTACTGATTGCCACACCTCGCCGAGCCGTTCTCTATCCACGCCCCCGAGGAACTTGAGCGTGATGTGGAACCCATCCGGCCTGACCCACTTCACCTCCGGGGCCGCCTGCCTCAGCCGGTCCTGGGCGGCGCGCAGGCGCTCGGCAGCCTCAGGCGGGACGGCCACCGCAATGAAACTGCGGACGACCTCTCGCCCAGGGGCGCCTGACGCTCCGACGACGCGCTTTGCCGGGCTTCCCTGTGTCATCTCGACGCCGCCCAACTCGCCATCACGCCACCCCCGCGCGCTCTCGCAACCTTCGGTACAGCAGGTACAGGGCGGCCTGGGCGGCCCTCTCCTTGATCGACTGGCGGTCGCCCCGCAGCCGGTGTTCCTCGACCTGCGAGCCACCGGCGTCGGCCACCCCGACGTAGGTCAGCCCGATCGGCTTCTCCGGGGTGCCGCCCGTCGGGCCGGCGATACCGGTGACCGAGAGGCCGTAGTCGGCACCGCACGCCTGCCGGACGCCCTCGGCCATCGCCCTCGCGGTCTGCTCGCTGACCGCGCCGTACTCCCGAAGGGTGGCCTCCGGGACGCCCAGGAAGCGCGTCTTGGCCTGGTTGCTGTAGGTCACAAGCGAGGCAAGCAGGTAGGCCGAGCTGCCCGGGACATTGGTGAGCCGGTGCCCGATGAGGCCGCCCGTGCAGGACTCGGCGGCGGCAAGGGTGTGACCGGCACTGCGAAGCCGGTCCCCGATCAGACGCTCCAAGGACTCGTCGTCAGCGCCGTAGACGTGCTCGCCCAGCCGGCGTCTGATTTCGGCCTCGATGGGCGCGATCAGGGCCTGCGCGGCAGCTCGGTCCGGGGCGCGGGCGGTGATGCGGAGGCACACCTCGTAGGTCTTGGCGAGAGGTGCGATCGTGGGATTGGTCTGGGAGTCGATGAGGTCGCGGATATCGGCCTCGGCCTGGGACTCCCCGATGCCGGCCAGCCGCAGCACCCGGGAGACGATGACGGCCGTGTCCTCCCGGCCGGCGAGCTCGGCGAGGTAGGGGAGGACGGTCTGCTCGGCCATCGCCCTCATCTCGGCGGGAACGCCCGGCAAGGTGATGACCGTCTTGCCGTCTCTCGTGAGAATGAACCCCGGGGCCGTGCCCACAGGATTGGGCACGACCACCGCGCCCTGCGGCACCCGCGCCTGCTTCAGAAGCCTATCCAGAAGCCTCAGCCCGCGCTGGCGGGCAATCGACCGGATCCTGTCCGCGGCCCCCTCGTCCTCGACGAGGGGCACCCCCATCAGGTCAGCAACAGTTGCCGCTGTGATGTCGTCTTCCGTGGGCCCCAGTCCGCCTGTCGCGAGCACAACATCGGCCCGCGACAGAGCGATTCGCAGCGCAGCGGCAAGTCGCTCGACATTGTCACCGACCGTCTGTTTGTAGTAGACGTTGATCCCCAGCTCGGACAGCTTCTCGGCAAGATAGGCGGCATTGGTATCGACGATCTCTCCCAGGAGCAGCTCGGTGCCAACCGACAGCAGCTCTACCCGCATCCGTTCCTCCGGTGACCTCGCGCCATCTGCTGGGTGCGCCCGAAGCGCGGCGCCCAAACCCAGGCAGACCAGGCCTCGGGGCGCCAGGAGACCGCGCCCCGTCTGTAAAGCCCGTCAGGTCCAACCGGAGCCCACGTCTTGTCACTTCATTATACAGGCTTTGTTGGCCCCGCGCAACCAGCGGGAGAAGGCGCCAGAAGGCTTCAGGGGCTCGACAGCGGGGCCCAGCCTGTTTCCGCCGCCCCGCCGGAGTGGCGGGAGTGACGCTCCCGGAGATGATAATGAGGGCGAGTGTCGCCGGCGTGATCTCCTCGACCTGCCTCGCCCCACCGGCGAGGGGGCGGACGAAGGGCGTCTCCTCCCCCAAGCGAGGCGCGCTTACAGCATCTTCGTGCCGTTGATCTTCAGCTCGAACTCGCACCCCAGCACCTTGGCGGCGCGGCGGGACATGACCATGCGGTCGAGGAACAGCTCGAAGTACTCCATGATCGAGGCGATCTCGCTGTCGATCTCCAGGTGCAGGGCGACGACGGTCCGCTCGTGGTTGACAACGACCGCGGAGGAGATCGTCGCGTAGTTGACGCGGTCGTGCTCATCGTAGCGGGAGGGGTGGATGTCCCGGACGCGGCTGCGGGCCACGTCGGATTTGTCGGCGATGATGACCGCGGCGGCGACCGCGCCAAACGGATCCCCGTACTGCTCCTCATGATTACCGACGCCCGCCATGATCTCCGCCAGCTCGTGCGGGGGCATGCCCATCTCGCTGAGCACGTGATAGGCGATCATGACGGCGATCTGGCCGTGCTCTCGGCGGGCGGCGACGTTGCCAATGTCGTGCAGGTAGCCGGCGATCGCGGCCAGCTCGGCCTCCCGGGGATCGCGACCGAGGGCCTCCATGATGTGCCGGGCGCGGGAGGCGGTGACGTCCGCGTGGCGGAATCCGTGTTCGGTGTAGCCGATCGCCTCCATGTTTCGGTCGGCCCGCGCGATATAGGTCTGGATGTCATCCCGTTGCTTCACAAGCTCCAGTGTGACCCGTTCAGCCATTCTCTATCCTCTGGGCAAGCATCTCTGCTGCGAACTCGCGGTAGCGGCCCGCGCGGATCGCCTCTCGGATTTCTTCCATCAATCGCAGGTACAGATGCACGTTGTGGTAGCTCAATGCGCGCGCGGCCAGGATCTCCCCGCACTTGTAGAGGTGCCTCAGATAGGCCCTGGAGTAGGTCGCGCAGATCTCGCAGCGACACCCGGGGTCGAGGGGCGCCAGGTCGTCCTGGTAGCGACTGTTTTTCAGGTTTATCTTACCCGTTCGCGTGTAGGCCGTCCCATTTCGCCCCAGGCGGGTGGGAAGGACGCAGTCGAAGATGTCGATGCCGCACGCGACGGCCCGGATGATGTCCGAGGGAGTGCCAACGCCCATGAGGTAGCGAGGCCGCTCGCGCGGCAAGAGGGCGGCGGTCCGCGCGGCGAGGTCGAAGGTCAGGTCCTTGGGCTCGCCGACCGAAAGGCCGCCGATCGCGAAGCCCTCGAAGGGAAGGCCGGACAACCGCGCGGCGCTGTCGCGCCGCAGCCCGGCGTCGAAGCCGCCCTGCACGATTCCGAAGAGGGCCTGGTCCGAGGCGCCTTGGTGGGCCGCCGCGCAGCGCGCAGCCCATCGGTCGGAGCGCTCGGTTGCCTCCGACGCGGCGGCAGGATCGGCCGGGTAGCCGACAGGCTGATCGAAGGCCATGATGATGTCGGCCCCGATCTCGTGTTGGACCTCGACGGCCGCCTCGGGCGTCAGGAAGTGCTCCGCGCCGTCTATATGGGAGCGGAAGGTCACGCCCTCCTCGGAGACCTCGATGAGGGGGGCAAGGCTGAAGACCTGGTAGCCGCCGCTGTCGGTGAGCGTCGCGCCCGACCAGGCCATGAAGGCAGCCAGGCCGCCGGCCTTGCGAATGACCTCGAGGCCGGGCCGCAGGTAGAGGTGGTAGGCGTTTCCGAGCACGATCTGGGCGCCGAGGTCAGTCAGCTCGCGCTGGGTGAGGGCCTTCACGCTGGCCTGGGTCGCGACCGGGAGGAAAGCGGGGGTGTCGAACGCGCGCCCGCGCACGACGACGCGTCCCGCGCGCGCTCCGCTGGGATCGGTGTGCTCGATGGTGAACTGCAACATGGCGCGCCGGCGCGCAGTATAGGGGCGTCGCCGGGGGGTGTCAAGGCAGAGGCAGTGTGCGAACGACGGCCGGCCCCACCCCGCGAAGGCGCTCGCTTGCGGCCGCGGCCGGTTTGCTTGACACTGGCGCGCGGCGGTCACTATAATCGCGGTGGACCGGCCCGCGCGCTGGCGTCGGCTGCGGTCCTGTCCGGCGGGGCCGAGTCCCCGCGGGCAAGGAGGCGATCAGTTTGCCCCAGGTCAGGTGCCCTCGGTGCGGGGCGGTGAACGACACCCGCGCCCCCGACTACCCGTTCTGCGTGGGCTGTCAGGACAATCTGGCGAAGTGCGGTTATTGCACCTGGTTCGATGACGAGCGGGGCGAGTGCACCAATCCGGCGGTGTCGGGCCTGTTCGAGGTGAACGAGGATGCGACCCCGCCCTGTGGGTACCACAGTCCGCGCGCGTCGCTACGCATGGGGCGCAGAGCCGGGCTGCCGCTGGTCTGGGTGGCGGTCGCGGCCGCCGTGTTCGCGCTGGCGTACGCGGTGACGCGACTTCTGGGAAGCCCTCCGGCGGACTTCGTGGAGGAGACGCGGCCGGAGCTGGAGCTCTCAGTCGAAGGCCCGGCCGAGGGTGTCGTCGCGGGACAGGAGTGTCGAGTCGAGGCCGTCATCTACAACACTTCGCGCCGTATCATTAGCGGAGTCCGGCTCGAGGTAGCGCGGGAGTCGCTGGAGCGCGCCTTCCTGCGTCAGGTGGTGCCGGCACCGTCCCGGCGGAGCCGGGTTGGGAAGTGGGAGGTGCTTGCCTATCCGCCGATGAATCCGCTCGAGAGACGCAGGATCGGCCTGACGCTGGTGCCCAAGGAGGCGGGCATCCTCTATCTAACGCTCAGGCTGGTGTCGGGCGAGTCGGCTGATGTGGAGCATGGCATAGCGGAGCTGCCAATAGACGTCAGGAAGCCCCCGCGCGCGGGAGAGCACACCGGTTCAGCCGTCCAGGAGGGAAGAAGATGAGGTCGAGCGATGCCCTGCTGACGAGAAGGGTGCGCAGCGAGTTCATCAGGAGGGAGCTGGACACGTCGCGGCTGGAGGTGAAGGTCATCCACGGGGTAGCGTATCTGGGAGGGGAGCTCGCGGGGACGCGGGCAAACCGGGTGGCGGACTGGAAGAAGGAGATGGCGACCATCGAAAGCATCATCCTTCAGATCGGCGGAATCCGGGGGATCGATAACAGGATCAAGTGGGTGGAGTTCTGACTTGAGGCCTGTCCCCGGGGAGGCGAAGCAGAGGGGTCTTCTTGTCGTGCTGTCGGGACCCTCGGGGGTCGGAAAGGGGACGGTCGTTGCGCGGGCGATGCAGGCTCGCAGTCCGGCGGCGCGGCGGCTTCGTCGGTCGGTGTCGGTCACGACGCGGAGCCCGCGGCCGGAGGAAAGAGAGGGGGAGGACTACTTCTTCCGTTCTGAAGTCGAGTTCCAGCGCATGGCCGAGGCGGGCGAGCTGCTGGAGTGGGCGACCTACCTCGACCACAGCTATGGGACGCCAAGGGAGTGGGTGGAGGGCCAGCTCGAGGACGGCTATGACGTGGTACTCGAGATCGAGGTCCAGGGGGCCATGCAGGTGCGGGAGCGCCGACCGGAGGCGGTGCTGATCTACATGCTGCCTCCCTCGTGGCGGGCACTGCGGCGGCGCCTGGCGCACCGAAGAAGCGAAAGCGAGGAGGTCCAGCAGCGACGCCTCGAGGTCGCGCGGCGGGAAGTCAATCTGATCCCGCGGTACGACTACTGGATCTGCAACGACCGGGTTGCGCCTGCCGCGCGGAGGTTTCTCGCGATCCTGGAGGCGGAACACGCCCGGGTGAAGCGCTGGAACGTATCGGAGCTGATCGGGGACACCAGTGGCTGAGCCGCTCGCCGGAAGAACCGTCGTGCTCGGCATCACGGGGAGCATCGCCGCCTACAAGGGCGCCGAGGTGGCAAGGCGGCTCATGGACCTTGGGGCGGAGGTGCACGCGACCCTGACTCGCGGCGGGGCACAGTTCATCAGCCCCACCACGCTTCGGTCGTTGACCGGCAACCCGGTGACCGTCGACATGTTCGCCGATCCGCAGGAGTGGCAGGTCAAGCACGTATCCCTGGCCCGGCGGGCGGCGGCAGTCGTCGTTGCGCCGGCGAGTGCGAACGCCATCGCCAAACTGGCGCTGGGCCTGGCCGACGAGTTCATCTACGCGGTCGCCCTGGCGACCAGGGCGCCCCTGGTGGTCGCGCCGGCCATGAACGACTGGATGTACCAACACCCGGCGACGCGGCAGAACCTGGAGACCCTGCGGACTCGCGGGGCCGCCATCGTCGAGCCGGAGACAGGTCGGCTGGCGTCGGGCGCGATCGGGCAGGGTCGCCTGGCGGCGCCCGAGGCGATCGCGGCGGCCGTGGTGGCCGCGGCCGTGCCCGGGGACCTGCGGGGGGTGCGGGTGCTGGTGACGGCCGGGCCCACGCGGGAACCGCTCGACGCGGTGCGCTATATCTCCAACCGGTCCAGCGGCCGAATGGGCTACGCGCTGGCCGCAGCAGCCGCCGCGCGAGGTGCGTCGGTGGTGCTTGTGACCGGGCCGACGGCGCTGAGCGCCCCTGCCGACTGTGAAGTCGTCGCCGTGACAACGGCACAGGAGATGAGGGATAAGGTCGCGGCACGCCTGGACAAGTGCGATGTACTCATCGCCGCCGCGGCGGTGGCGGACTATGCCCCGGAGCAGGTGTCCCGCGGGAAGATGAAGAAGAGTGGCGAGTCGCTCACGGTAACGCTGGCGCCGACGCCGGACATTCTCGCCGAGTGCGGAGCGAGGAAGCGACCCGGCCAACTGCTGGTGGGGTTCGCGGCCGAGACCGAGGACGTGCTGGCGAACGCGCGGGCGAAGCTGAAGGCGAAGAACCTCGACCTCATCGTGGCGAACGACGTGTCTCGGCCGGGGATCGGCTTCGACGCGGCGGACAACGCCGGCTGGCTTCTCTACGCGGACGGGCGGGAGGTGGAGATCCCGCGGACCAGCAAGGCGGAGCTGGCCGCGAAAGTGCTGGACGCCGTGGTCGAACTGCGCCGCGGCCGGGAAGGGTGCGCCGGCGGCTGACGTCGGACTTCATGAGGAAAGGACCCGCTGCATGGCATCCAATCGCTATCTGTTCACATCTGAGTCCGTCACCGAGGGCCATCCCGACAAGATGGCGGATCAGATATCTGACGCCGTGCTGGACGCCTTGCTGGAGCAGGACCCGATGAGCCGCGTCGCCTGCGAGACGCTGGTCTCGACGGGTGTGGTGATCGTGGCCGGCGAGGTGACGACGTCCGGGTACGTGGATATCCCTTATGTCGTCCGCCACACAATCCAGGAGATCGGCTACACGCGCGCCAAGTTCGGCTTCGACAGCGAGGTGTCCGGGGTGCTGACGTCGATTCAGGAGCAGTCGCCGGATATCGCGATGGGCGTCGACGTCGGGGGAGCGGGCGACCAGGGGATGATGTTTGGCTACGCCATTGACGAGACGCCCGAGCTGATGCCCATGCCGATCATGCTCGCGCACAAGCTCGCGCGCCGACTTGCCGAGGTGCGTCGTCTTGGCGAGGTGGACTACCTCAGGCCGGATGGCAAGAGCCAGGTCACCGTCGCGTATGAGGGCGGCCGGCCGGTCCACCTCAACAAGATCGTCGTGGCCGCCCACCACCGACCCGACGTCGACCACGAGCACATCCGGGCGGACATGATCGAGCTCGTCGTTAAGCGAGTGTGTCCGGCGGAGATGATGGACGACAAGACCGAGATACTCGTGAATCCCACGGGAAGCTTCGAGCGGGGCGGGCCTTTGGCCGACACGGGGCTGACGGGACGGAAGATCATCGTGGACACCTATGGCGGATGGGCGCGGCACGGCGGGGGGTGTTTCTCGGGCAAGGACGCGACGAAGGTGGACCGCTCGGGGAGCTACATGATGCGCTATATCGCCAAGAACATTGTGGCCGCCGGTCTGGCGCGACGCGTCGAGACCCAGGTCGCCTATGCGATTGGCCGCGCCGATCCGGTGGGGTTCTGGGTGGACACCTTCGGAACGGGGCAGATCTGTGACGAGAAGCTCGCGGAGATCTGCATGGAGGTTTTCGACCTGCGCCCGCGGGCCATCATCGACAAGCTCGAGCTGCGCAAGCCGCAGTTCCGCCAAGTCGCGGCATACGGCCACTTCGGCCGCACCGACCTCCCGGTGCTCTGGGAGCAGACCGATATGGCGGACACCCTCCGCAGCGCAGCCGGGGAGTAGCCGGCCGCCCCATTTCACCCTCGAGCGCTGCCCGGCCGGAGTCCATATGTCTCGCTATGCAGACGTGCTCCCCGATCCGGGGCGCGCGCTGAGCCAGCTCTTCACCTACCGCGTGCCCGAGCACCTGGAATCGGCGGTCCGCGTCGGCGCCCAGGTCATCGTCCCTTTCGGGCCGCGCGAAGTGGTGGGAGTGGTGGCCGGCCTGCGCGAAGACACGGACCGGCAGAATCTCAAGGACGTCGAGGCGGTCCTCGAGGATGCGCCGGCGCTGCCTGATGATGCGCTGCCCCTGGCGCGGTGGATCGCCGAGTATTACCTTTGCGAGCTCGGGGACGCCCTCCGGCCTTTCCTGCCGGAGGGCACTACCTACCGAATCGGGCGCAAGCTGCGGCTAACCGGAAAGGACATCCCGCCGGAGGTGCGGGCGCATCCGGAGGCTGGGGTCGTGGTGCGGCGTCTGGAGGGGGCCGATCGGGAGGTCAGCCTGGGGGCGCTGCGGCGCGACCTTGGGCCGGCGCAGATCGCGCGTGCGCTGAGGCTGCTGAAGTCACGCGCGCTGATCGCTGAGAGAGCGACGCTGCTGCCGCCCAGGGCGCGGGCGCGGCAGGTCCGGGTCGTGGAGGTGGCGGCCGCCCCGGATGAGATCGCGCGCTACTGCGAACAGCGCGCGCCCCGCGCCCCGGCGCGGGCTGCCTGCCTGCGTGCCGCGGCCGCCACGGGGCCGCTGCGCCCGGCTGAGCTGGCCCAGTGCGCGGGTGTCTCGGCCGCCGTGGTCGCCGGCCTGGTGAAAGAGGGGTTACTTCGGCTGCGATGGACGCCGGTGCGGCGGGTGCCCTGGCGGGAGGCGCCCGCGGCCGGGCCGGCGCCGCCAACGCTCACCGGGGAGCAGGAGGCAGCGGTCGCCTCGATTGCGGACGCAATCGAGGGCCGGCGGCCGGACTCGTTCCTGCTCTACGGGGTGACGGCCAGCGGCAAGACAGAGGTCTTTCTGCGAGCGATCGAGCGCGTGCTGGCTCTCGGGCGGCAGGCCATCGTTCTCATGCCGGAGATCTCGCTGACCGCGCAGGCGCTGGGGATCTACCGTGCCCGTTTTGGTGACCGCGTGGCGGTCCTTCACAGCGCGCTTTCGCTGGGGGAGCGGTGGGACGAGTGGCAGCGCATCCGCACCGGAGAGGCGGCTGTGGTGATCGGGGCGCGGTCGGCCCTCTTCGCTCCCACCCGGTCACTTGGCCTCATCGCCGTCGACGAGGAGCACGAAGCCTCGTACAAGCAGGAGCAATCGCCGCGCTACCACGCCCGGGAGGTGGCCCTGAAGCGCGGGGAGATGAATGCGTGCCCGGTGGTGCTGGCGAGCGCGACGCCGTCGCTGGAGTCGTTCCACGCGGCCCAAAACGGCCGCCATCGGCTGCTACGCTTGCCCTCCCGGATTGAGGAGAGGCCCTTGCCGCGGGTGCGAGTGGTCGACATGCGCGCCGCTTCTCCTCGACCAGCGATGTTGTCCACGGCGCTGCGCCAAGGGATCGCGCAGCGGCTCCGCGCCGGCGAGCAGACAATCCTGTTCCTGAACCGGAGAGGGTATGCCACCTTTTTGCTCTGTCCCGCCTGCGGGGAGGCGGTGCGGTGTCCGGACTGCCGTGTGGCGCTCACCTACCACCGCGAGAGCCGCCAGGTTCGCTGCCATCACTGCGGCCTCGCGGCCGTGGCCCCGACGACGTGCGCGCGCTGCGGTGGGCACCAGATCCGGTTCTCCGGTTTCGGGACCGAGCGCGTCGAGCGCGAGCTGGCTCGCATCTTCCCACACGCGCGTCCCGGGCGCCTGGATCGCGACACGACGGCAGCGAAGGGCGCCCACGTCGAGATCGTGAGCCGCTTCCGGAGAGCGGAGACGAATATCCTCATCGGAACGCAGATGGTAGCGAAGGGGTTCGACTTCCCGGGGGTCACGCTCGTGGGAGTCATCTCGGCCGACCTTGCGCTGAACCTCCCGGACTTCCGCGCCGGTGAGCGGACGTTCCAGTTGCTCACCCAGGTTTCGGGGCGGTCGGGTCGTGGGGACAAGGAGGGGGAGGTTATCGTGCAGACATACCGGCCCGATCACTATGCAATCCGGGCCGCGGCCCAGCAGGACTATGATGCGTTCTACGCGCAGGAGATCGAGACGCGCCGGGAGCTTCGCTACCCGCCGTTCTCTCATCTGGTCAGCCTGGTCGTCTCGGACGAGGCCGAGCAAGAGGCGGCCCACCGCGCGGATCGCCTTGCCGCAGCCGTGCGCGCCGCGGCGGGCGAGTTGGGGGTGGACGTCCTTGGGCCGGCCCCCGCGCCGATCGCGCGCCTGCGAGGGCGATATCGGTGGCACCTGCTGGTCCGCGGCAGCGGCGGGGAGCTTCAGCGCGTGGTGCGCCAGGCATTGACCTCTGTCGGCGCTGCGGGCGCGCAGGGCGTTGTGGTCGACGTGGACCCGGTGTCGCTGATGTGATAGACTCAGTGGGGAAGGCGGCTGTGTGGCCGCCGCCCTTGCCCATGACGCAGCAGACACTCGAGCAGATGAAGATCGTGCACTACGGGCATCCGGCTCTCCGCCAGAAGGCGACGCGGGTGGGGCGGGTGACCGATGACGTGCGACAGCTCGTCGCGCGGATGGTGGCGCTGATGAGGGAGGCCGGCGGACTCGGGCTGGCGGCGAACCAGGTGGGCATCCCGCGGCAGGTCGCGGTGGTGGAACATGACGGCCGCCTCATCTCGCTGATCGATCCCGAGATCGTGGAGGCGAGAGGGGAGGAGATCGCCGACGAGGGCTGCCTGAGCCTCCCCCGCCTCTACGGGCAGGTTGCCAGGCCGACCCAGGTCGTCGTGAGGGCGCGCGACCTCTCCGGCAGGCGCATCAAGGTGCGCGGCGAGAACCTGCTCGCCCGGGCTCTCTGCCACGAGATCGACCACCTCAATGGGCGACTGTTCATCGACTGCGTCGATGAGAAGACGCTCTACTGGCTGGTCAGCAAGGACGAGCAGGGGGAATGTGTAACCGAGGGCACGACCCTCGACGCGGCGCTCCAGGCGTTCCTAGCCGCGTATCGATCGCAGGAAGGGTAAGTGGCGGGGCCGCTGCGCATCGTGTTCCTGGGCACGGCCGACTTTGCCGTGCCCTCCCTGCAGAGGCTGGCCGCCGGGCCGGATTGTGTCGTGGCGGTGTGCACGCGCCCGGACCGGCCCGCCGGCAGGGGACAACGGCCGCGGCCGTCTCCGGTGAAGCAGGCCGCCGAGGCCCTTGGCCTTCGTGTCTGGCAGCCCGAGCGCGTTAGCTCGCCGGCCGGGATTGAGGAGCTTGGGTCGTTCGAGCCGGACGTGCTCTTCGTGGCGGCTTTTGGGGAGATCCTCAGCGAGGGCGTGCTCGCCGTGCCCCGGGTGGCGGCCGTCAACCTCCACGCTTCCCTGCTTCCCCGCCACCGCGGGGCCGCCCCGATCCAGCGCGCCATCCTGGCAGGGGAGGTGCGCACTGGGGTCACGGTGCAGTGGATGAGCGCCCGGCTCGACGCTGGCGACATCATCGCGCAGCGCGCGACCACCATCGGCGCGGAGGAGGACTTCGGCTCGCTGCACGACCGGCTCGCAGCCCTCGGCGCGGAGTTGGCAGCGGAGGCCATGTCCCTGCTGCGCGCGGGGAGCGCGCCCCGCCTCCGCCAGCGAGAGGAGGAGGCGACCTATGCGCCGCCGATCCGCCGAGAGGAGCTTATGCTCGATTGGCAGCGGCCGGCGGCGGTGCTCGCGCGGACGGTTCGCGCTTTCTCGCCCCGCCCCGGCGCGCGGACTTTCCGGCAGGGCCGGCTGCTGAAGGTGCTGGCCGCGCGCGCGGTGGATTCGGCGTCGCGTCGAGGAGGAATCCCCGGCTGCGTCAGCGAAGTGACCGACGAAGGATTCTGCGTCGAAGCTGCAGAAGGTCGCCTGCTGATCCTCCGTGTGCAGCCGGAGGGGCGGACGGTCATGTCCGCCGCGGACTACACGAGGGGCCATCGCGTGCAAGTCGGAGAGGTGCTGGGCCCGGGCGGGGCGAGGGTCCAGCCGTGAGACAATGGCTGGCTGCGTAGGAGGGGAGGAAGCCGACTCGTGGCAACAGGCGACGCCTCAGAGATGGAGCAGCGCTGCGACGAGGCGATGGAGCTGAAGAACCAGGGGCGCTATGAGGAGGCGGCGGCCCGGTTCCAGCAGATCCTCGAGGTCTCTCCGAATCACGCGCGTGCCCACCTGGGGCTCGGGCTGGTTCACTGCTTCATGGGGCGGTTCGAGGAATCCCTCGAGGAGCTCAAGCGGGCGGTTGAGTGCGACCCCGACTGGGTCGACGGCCACCTTAACCTTGCCAAGACGTACGCCATGCTGGGCATGTATGAGGAGGCCCGGGCCGGGTTCAACCGCGTGCTCGAGCTTCATCCCGGGCATCCCGAGGCGAAGAAACAGCTCAGCTACTTCGAAGACATGGGCTAGCCCGGCCGTGCCGCCTGCGCGGCGTTCCCGGCCGGTCCTCAGATGCCTGCCGGGTGACTTGCCGGCGCATTTCTTGTATACTCGCCCCCGATCATGACCTTGGCGACTGTTAGTTTCAGCCCCGGTGGGAAAGAGGCTTCTGTCGAAGCGGGGGTCACGCTCGCGTCGGCCGCGGCGCTGGCCGGGGTGCCTTTGCGCAGCCCATGCGGCGGCCAGGGTCGGTGCGGCAAGTGCCTGGTGCAGGCGCGCGGGAAACTGAGCGAGCCGACCGCCGCGGAGCGGCGCGTGCTGAGCGAGCAGGAACTCAGCGAGGGCTGGCGACTGGCGTGCCAGGCGGTCGTTGTCGGCGATGCCCAGGTCAGCGTTCCGGCGTCGTCCCTGGTGATCGAGCATCGCATCGTCGCGGAGGGCGTCGGAAGGGAGACCGTGGTCGAGCCCAGCGTGCAGAAAGCCGCCCTGCGACTGCCGCTGCCGTCGCCCGATGACGCGCGGTCTGACCTGACGCGCGTGATGGATGCCCTTGGCGGCCGGGTGGCCCCGCCCAGCCGGGCCGCCGCTCTGCGGCATCTGCCGCACGCCGTGCGCGCCCAGCACGGCCAGGTCACCGCGGTCGTTATCGGCGGCGAGCTAGTGGACGTCGAGGCGGGCGACACGTCTGAGGCCTGCTATGGGGTGGCAGTGGACGTGGGGACGACAACGGTCGTGCTCTACCTGTGCCGCCTGGGGACCGGACAGGTCGCAGGGGTGGCCTCCGGGGTGAACCCGCAGGCGCAACACGGCGACGACGTGATCTCGCGGCTGCAATTCGCGGTCTCAACGGAGGATGGAACAAGGCGGCTGCAGCGCGAAGTCGTGGGACTGATCAACGACCTGGTGGCGACAGTGTGCCAACAGGCGGGCGTCTCGCGGCATGCCATCTACGAGATGGTGGCCGTGGGGAACACGTGCATGGCCCACTTCCTGCTGGGCGTCCCGCCCCTGGGACTGGCCGGAAAGCCGTTCGCGCCGGGCTTCAAGAGCGGGCAGGACGTTGGCGCGGCGGAGCTCGGCATCGACATCAACCCCGCCGGTCGCGTCTACATGGTGCCCGGCATCGGGGGCTTCGTGGGCGCGGACACCGTGGGGGTCATTCTGGCCAGCGAGCTCGACGTATCCAATGGGCTGCGCGTGGCGGTGGATATCGGGACGAACGGGGAGATTGTGGTCGCCCGCGACGGCGACCTCTACGCCTGCTCGACGGCGGCTGGACCGGCCTTCGAAGGCGCTCGGATCAGCCAGGGGATGCGCGCGGCATCGGGGGCAATCGACTCGGTGACCGTGGACGGGGCCGTGCGCTATCACGTCATTGGCGACGTGCCGCCGCGCGGCCTGTGCGGATCCGGGGTGGTGGACGCGGTTGCGGAGCTGGTGAAGGCGGGGATTGTGGACGGGAGCGGCCGGTTTCGGGCGCCAGAGGAATTGGATTGGGTCGAGGAGAAGGTGAGGCGGCGGGTCGTCAGAAATGAGGGCGGACTGGAATTCGTGCTGGCGCCGGCCGAGGAGTCGGGGACGGGCCGGCCAGTGGTGATCACGGCCCGAGACGTGCGGCAGTTGCAGTTGGCCAAGGGCGCGATCTATGCCGGCATCTCGCTGATGCTGAGCCGGCTCGGGCTGGAGCCGGAGGGCATAGAGAGCCTGCTGTTGGCCGGGGCGTTTGGCAACTACATACGGCGGGAGAGCGCGGTGGCGATCGGGATCGTGCCGGCGATCGACGGTGAGCGGATCGTATCGATTGGAAACGCCGCGGGAGTCGGCGCGCGCCTGGCCCTGTGCTCCACTTCACTGCGGCGGAGGGCCGAGGAGATCGGGCGGCGGGTCGAGCATGTGGACCTTTCGCAGGAGCCCGGCTTCTACGACCACTTCGCCGAGGCGATGGCGCTGCGGCCGCTCTCTCGCCTGGGATAGCGACTCAAGAGAGTCGATGCGGGCGGATCGCAATCCGGGAGGATGGGAAACTCGAAGGGAGGACGCTGGATGGCACTGATCGACGAACTCAGGGAAGCGATCATCACCGGGAACCGGGATCGCACGAAGCAGCTGGTCCAGAAGGCGCTGGACGAGGGGATGACGGCGCGCCAGATCGTGGTGGAGGGAGTTGCGCCCGCCATGGAGATCGTGGGCGAGAAGTTCCGCGCCAACGAGTTCTTCGTGCCGGAGCTGCTGATCGCACAGCGGGCCATGAAGGAAGGCCTGAGCCTGCTGTCAGCCGAGGCCGTCGACCACATCGGCACGGTGGTGATCGGGACGGTGAAGGGGGACCTTCACGACATCGGCAAGAACCTGGTAGCAGCGATGCTGGAGGGGGCCGGGTTCAAGGTCGTGGATCTGGGCGTGGACGTGTCACCCGAGAAGTTCACGGCCGCGGCAAAGGACAACTCAGCCAACATCGTGGCGATGTCTGCGTTGCTGACGACCACCATGGGGTCCATGCGCGACACCATTCAGGCTCTGAGGGCCGCGGGTATACGCGATAATACGCGCGTCCTCATCGGGGGCGCGCCGGTCACCCAGGCCTACGCGGATGAGATCAAGGCCGACGGCTACGCCCCCGACGCCGCCAGCGCCGTCGAAAAGGCCAAGGCTCTTCTCGCGGCATAGCCGGCCGCTGTCACCTGGAGGGCAGGCTGTGCGCGCGGGGGGCCGGCTCGCGCGCACAGCCTCGGGGTCGGTGTACGGCCCCGGCCTGACTTGGCAGTCTCCGCGGAAGCGGCCCCGGGCTGCAGCAGCGGACTGCCCCGCGCGAGGTGCGATGCAGAAACGAGGCGCGGGGCGCGCGGCAAAGGACGGGGAGCTACACGGAGATGACGTACGTACGCTTGCACCAGCCGCAGGACGGCCAGCAGCCCGAGCACGAGGCGCCGGAAAAGCCGAGAGAGCCGCAGCCGAAGCATCGCACGTCCCTGCTGACCAGCCGGGTCACGCCCGGGATGGCCGTCGCGGTGATCGGCGCCATCGTTGTGCTGCGCCTCTTCGTGGTCGAGACGGGCATCGTCGAGGGTCGATCGATGATGAACACCCTCGAGCCCGGAAACCGCATCCTCGTGCTCAAGCCCATGGAACCCAGGCGCTATGATGTGGTACTACTCACCGACCCGCAGACAGGGCTGACCGATGTCAAGCGCGTGATCGGCCTGCCAGGGGACACGGTGGCGCTGGTGCCCGAGGTGAGCAGGGGCCCGGCCGGGGAGATCACCGTGCTCAGCACACAGCTGTACCTCAACGGGCAGTTGTACCGCGAGCCGTATGTGTCTTCCCCGTCCCTGATGCCCGTGTCGCCCACAAAGCTCGACCGGGACTCCTACTTCGTCCTGGGCGACAACCGGGCGATCAGCGTGGACAGCGCCACGTATGGGCCGATCAAGCGCGACCGCATCCGAGGGGTGGCAGTCGCGGTGATATTGCCTCCGCAGCGGGTACGATGGTTGCTGGGATCGGCCGAGCCGGCCGCGCCGGTCCGCGGCGAAGCCTTCCAGTGAAAGGAGCTACCAACTTGCGGCCCGCCACTGTCGCGCTGTTCCTTATGACCGCCATTACGCTTGGCGCCTTCGGCCAGATCTCTTTGAAGTACGGGATGAGGCAGTACGGCGATCTCGGGGCCCCGGGGCTGGGCCTTGTGTCGGGGGTGGTGCGGGCCATCTTCACGCCTTACGTGCTCCTGGGGCTGGCATGCTACGCGGTCAGTTCGGGCTTCTGGCTGGTGGTGATCTCGCCAGGGGGATGGGCCCTCAGCTACGCGTACCCCATGATCGCAATCAGCTATGTCGGCGTCGTGCTACTGTCCAGGCTGCTCCTCGGCGAGGCGGTGCAGCCCCTCCAGTGGGTGGGGATCCTGCTGATGTGCGCGGGGTTGGTGCTGGTGGCGCGCTTCGGCGCCGCCACAGGGTGATCCGCGACGGCACGACGGGAGACAACTCTCCGGCTGGTGGTGGTATGCGCGCTGATCGCGGCGCCGCTGGTGCTCGTGGGGCCGGCGCTGCTGCCGTCGCGGGTCCTCCTTCCGGCGGATCTCCTCGTTCATTTCGAGCCCTGGCGCTCGGTCGTCAGCGCGCCGCCTGAGGCCTACTGGGATCCCCTCGTCTGGGATGGGGTCGCGCAGTTCTACCCCTGGCGCCTCTTCGCCGCCCGGTCCCTGCGGGCCGGCTACCTTCCGCTGTGGAACCCGCACCAGTTCTGCGGCACCCCGTTCATCGCCAATGGTCAGTCGGCCGTTTTCTATCCGCCGAACCTGCTGTTCTGGGTGATGCCGGTCGGCCGCGCCTTCGGCTGGTCGGCTTTGCTCCACCTGGTGCTGGCCGGCTGGTTCGCCTACCTGTTCCTGAGGAACGCGCGGGTCGGCCGGTCTGGCGCGGTGGCCGGCGCGGTCGTGTGGCAGACGAGCAGCTCGTTCGTCGCCTGGGTGCACCTGCCGACCTTCATGTCCACCGCCATCTGGATCCCTTTGGTGCTCCTGCTTGTCGATCGCGCGCTGGTCGTCGGCCGCGCGCGGTACGCGCTGGGCGCGGGAATCGCGCTCGCTCTCTCCTATCTCGGCGGTCATCCGCAGATCTTCATGTATGTGGCCCTGCTGACGGGGGGATACCTGGTGGCGAGGGGGCTGACGCGGGCGGCCGGCGCTCGGCTGGCGGTGCGCATCGGCCGTCTCGCGAAGACCACGGTCATCTCCGGCGCTGCCGCGGCGACGCTCTCGGGCGGACAGCTCCTGGCCACGCTCGGCCTGCTCCAGATCGCCCATCGCAGCACACCGGCCGGCCCGGAGGGATACGCCGCCTATCTATCGCGAGCGATGCCACCACCCCAGTTGGGGACTCTTCTTGTGCCGCACTCACTGGGCCACCCGGCGCTGGGCACCTACGTGGGCCCCGAGAACTTCGCCGAGTACTGGCCTTATGTGGGCATCGTCGCGCTGGGCCTTGCCCTCTGCGGAGCGGCGTCCGCGCGGACGTGGCACTCCTGGTTTCTCACGGCCGCGGCGGCTTTCGCTGGCCTGTCGGCGCTCGGGACCGCGGTGAACTGGCCGCTGTACCACTGGGTGCCGATGATGGCCCGCGCCGGCGGGCCAGTGCGCATACTGGTGATCCTGGTGTTCGCGCTTGCGATGCTGGCCGGCATCGGCGCGGACGCGCTGTTTCGGCGACTGGCGACCGGCGGCACTGGGGCGGCCGTCGCGCCCGCTTTGGTGCTTGTGGCTCTCGGGGCCGGCGCGTGGGCGTGGGGATCATACGCATCCAGCGCCCTGGGGCGGATCCAGCCGGGGCTGCGGCCGCTGGCAAGAGCAGAGATGCTGCGGGCCGTCGTGCTCGTCGCCGCCGCGATAGGCGCGATGGCGCTCGCGCGGCATCGCTCCCTGCACGGCCTTGCCCAGGCCGTCATCGTGGTCGTTTTGGCAGCCGATCTGTTGCTTGCGGCCCAGCATCACATCCACGTTGCGCCACAGGCATCGGTGTACCCGGAGTCCGCAGACCCTGGGCCGGTCGCCGGGCGGATCCTGGGGAACGCCGCCGACTGGCCCATCAACCGCTTCCCGCGGGCCGTGCTGCCGCCTAACTCGGCCACCGTCTACGGCCTCCGCGATGCGTTCGGATACGACTCGCTCTATCTGGCGCGGTACCGAGACTTCGCGGAGATGGTGCAGCACGGCGATCCCAGCCCGCCGCTCAACGGGAACCTGCTGCTGGCCCGCCTGGGCCCTCTATACGGTCTCGACATGATGAGCCTGGCCGGCGTGACTACGGTGCTCTCCCCGACTCCCGTGCCCGGGCTGCGAATCGATCGGGCCGGCCGCTACGACACGTATCAGAATCCTTATGCTTACCCGCGCGCGTGGGTCGCAGCCTCCGCGGCCTTCGTCCCGACGCACCGGGACGCGCAGCTCGCAATGCTGAGAGCCGGGCCGATCCCGGACTGCGTGCTGATCACCGGCCCCGACGAACCCGCGGAGGAGCTAACCAACGAGGCCCGGCCTGCGGTCGAGGTGCGCGATATTTCGCCAAACGCGGTCGAGGCGGTGATGTCCGGGAACCGCGGCGGGTACCTGTTCCTCGCTGACACCTATGCCCCGGGCTGGCATGCGTACGCGCAGGGCAAGGAGCTTCGCGTCCGGGCCGCCTACCTGACGTTCCGGGCGGTTGCGCTGCCGGCCGGCGCCAGGTCCGTGGTGTTCCGCTACGAGCCCGAGGACTTCCGCGTCGGGCTGTTCGCGAGCTTGCTGGCGCTCGCGTGCATCAGCGGCGCCGGCGGGTGGATGGCGCTGGGCCGGAGGCAGCGGAGGTGAGCGCGCCGCGGACCAGATCCTCTCGCGCGGCGGGGCGAGTGTTCGCCGTCGCGGCGGTCCTCATCGCGGCCCTCGCGCTGCGGATCGCGGGCATTCGCTGGGGTCTGCCGAACTCGCAGCACTTGTTCTCGTATCACCCGGATGAGGTCTTCCTGCTCGCGCCGTCGATCGGGTTCGCGCAGGGGGACTGGAACCCGCATTTCTTCAACTACGGCACGCTCTACATCTACCTGGTGGGCATTCCGGCCACAGTGCTCAAGGCCGCGCCCTCTCCCGAGCAGTTTCCGGACGGCATGCGGCACCTGCACCTGCTGGGGAGGCTGATAACAGCGCTGTTGGGCGCGGCCAGCGTCCTGCTGCTGTACCTCGGCGTGCACCGGGAGGGGTGGGGGTTCGCGGCGGTTAGCGCCGGCCTGCTTGCTTTCCTGCCTCTGCACGTGGTGAACAGCCACTACGCCACTGTCGACGTGCCGGCCACGTTCTTCCTGGTGGCGGCGTTCTGGCTGGCGCTCCGCGGAGCACACGAGCCCAGCGCGGGCGCCGGCGCGCTCGCCGGCGCGGCTGTGGGGCTGGCGGCGGCCACGAAGTACAACGCCGCGCTGTTTCTGGTGCCCGTCGCCCTCGCGCCGCTGCTGGCTCCTCCCAGGGCATGGCGATGGAGCTGGCTGGGCGGCGCCGCGGCCGGAGCTGCGGCGGGCTTCGTCATCGGCTGCCCGTACTTCTGGACGGCGGAATTCGCGGACGGCTTCCTGTTCGAGCTGCGCCATGCCCGCATCGGCGGCACGCTCGCCTTCGTGAACAGCGGTTCGGGGTGGGGGTATCACCTGTGGCACGGCCTGCCAGTCGGGCTCGGCTATCCGCTGCTTGCGGCAGTTGCCGTTGGAGTGGTCGCGGCCATCCGGCTGCCGTCGCGCGCAGCGCGGTTGTCGTTGGTCTGGTCAGCCTTCTACCTGGCCGTGATCGGCTTCGGCAAGGAGCGCTTCATCCGGTACCTCGTGCCGCTTGCGCCGTTTCTGGCAGTGCTTGCGTCATCCGGCATCCTCTGGCTCGCGCGCACGCCGCGGCGGCCCCCCTTCCGGGTCGCCGGGGCAGCGTTCGGCGCCGTGGTGATACTGCTGACCGCGCTCTACACAGCCGGACGCGTCAGCGTAGTCGACGGCGCGGATCCGCGCGACCTGGCCTGGGAGGCCTGGCGCGGCGGCCGCGGCATGGTTGCGGCTGGGACGAGTCGGCCTGTGCGAGCCGGCCTGGTACAGGCGCCCTGGTACTTCCACCCGCCGGTCTCTCCGGTCAACGGCGGGCCCGTATCTCGCCGCTGGTTCGAGGCGTGGAACCAGGCCCAGGCGGTGCCGGTAGCGGTCACGGGGTGGGATCCGGCCGCGCTCGCGGCCTCGCGGCCGGACGTGTTCTTCCTCTCCGATCTCGAATCGCAGGACCTGCTGCGCCTTGGCAGCCGCGACGCAAGGGCCTTCGTCGACGCGCTCGGTCGTTTCTACCGCGAGCGCGAGGAGTACGCGCGGCCCCGCTCCCCGTTCGACTGGCTCGCTCCCGACCGCCAGTGGGCGCCGCCGGACTGGCTGTACACCTCGCCCCGCATCACTGCCTACTACGGGTGGCGCCGGTGACCGCGGCCGCGCGCTGTACAGCGGCGTTCACGCCGTTGTACTATAGTCTCCAGCTATGACAAAGCGGCAGCCCGCGGCCTCCTTCCGCTGGCCCACAACCGGGGAGCTACGCTGGGCTGCGGTCGTCGCGGCCGCAGTGATGCTGATAACGGCCCTTCCCTACCTGTGGGGGCTGGCGATCCGGCCGTCTGGGCACTACTACTCGGGCCTCCTCACAAATCCCGATGAACACAACGTCTACCTTGCCTACATGCGGCAGGCCGCCGACGGCCACGTCTTCTTCGTCGATCCGTTCACGTCAGAACCCCAGCGCGGCCGCGTCGTCAACGTCCTTTTCCTCACCCTTGGCATCTTCGGGCGCGTCGCCCACCTCCCACTGCCAATCGTCTACCATCTTGCCAGGCTGGTCTCCGGATGGCTGCTGCTGATGGCGATCTACTGCCTTGCGGCGCAGACGCTCGGGACGACCAGCGGCCGGCGAATCGCCCTCTTGCTGGCGGCGACGGCAGCCGGCTTCGGGTGGCTATTCCACGCGCAGGGCGGCCAGCCGCATCCCATCGATTACGGCCCCGGCCTCGTCATGCCCGAGGCGGTCACATTCCTGACGATCCTGCTCAACCCGCTGTTCAGCCTCTCCGTCTTCCTGCTGATCGCCGTGATCGGCCTGGGTGCGCATGCAGTCCTGTCCGGCTCCGCGCGGGCGGCCGGCGTCGCAGGGGCTGCCGCGCTGGTTCTCGGCAACATCCACACCTACGACCTCATGCCCGCCGCCGCCGTGCTGCTCGCCTCTCTCGCCGTCCTCGTCGCCCAGAGGCGACTCAAGGCGCGCGGCGTGGCGATGGCCCTCGTCATCGCGGCCATCGCCATGCCCTCGCTAGCATACCAGCTCTGGCTGATGCACAGCGGCGACGTGACGCTCATCGTCAAGAGCGCAGAAACGCCCGTTCTCTCGCCACCACCGCGCTACTTCGCGCTCGGGCTGGGGCTGCCGCTGCTGCTGGGCATCGTGGGGGCCGGGCGCGCGGCAATGCGCGGGCCAGATGGAGCGCGTCTAGCGGCGCTGTGGCTCGTCCTCGGCTTCGCGCTCGTGTACGCCCCTCACGTGCCGTTCCAGAGGAAGCTGGCCGAAGGCGTGCAGGTCCCCGCGTGCATCCTCGCGGTCTTCGCGCTCGAGCCTCTCTGGACGAGAGGGGCCGGCTGGCGGGCGGCCTTCGCAGGCGGACTGGTGGTGCTCCTCTCCGCGCCCTCAAACGCGTTGTACGTCCAGCGCGCGCTGCGCGATCTCGCGACGAACAACCGCGAGTACATCGTAAACCTGATGCCGCCGCTCTACCTGCGCCAGGATCAGTACCAGGCCCTGCGTTCTCTGGGTGAGAGGGCCAGCCTGTCCGACGTCCTGCTGTGCAACTCGTTCCTGGGCAGCTACGCGCCGTCGTTGGCGGGCACGCGCGTTTACGTCGGCCACTGGGCGGAGACTCTGCACTTCCCGCAGAAGCTCGAGGACTTCTCGGCCTTCCTGCGGGAGGATACGCCGCAGGCGTTTCGAGAGAGCCTTGTCCGGGACGCGGGGATCACCTACCTGCTCCGGGACGAGAGCGTCTACGACGCGGTCTTTCTGCCTCCGGCCGAGCGCAGCTCTGGGGGGTTCATGCCGAGCGACATGCCACAATTCGAACAGGTCTTCCACCAAGGGCTCGTGACGGTGTGGAAATGGCGTCCGGGTTGAGCGCACCGATGACCAGGTCGGCGCGGAACCTGCTGCTGGCATCGGCGCTCGCGGTGGCCGCAGGGGGCGCGGCCATCGCGTTCGGCGCACCGGCCGGCATACCGGGCGAGTGGGTGTGGCGACCCAACGAGGTGCCTGTCAGCTTACTGCCGGCCGTCGTCCCGGGGCTCGCGCTCGTGCTGGTCGCTGCTGCCCTTGCCAGGCCGGGGCGGTGGGGGGCTTTGCGGCCGGCCGGACGGGCCGCCTGGCTCGGCGCGCTGATTGCCTGCCTCTTTGCCTTCCAATGCGCGCTTCTCACCGCGGTTGGGCATCCCCTGGCCGGCCCCGGAGCGGTCATCGCGAGCCCGTCCGCGACGACATACTTCTCTGTGTCCTTCGACATCCAGAACCCGCGGGCGTGGATCGGTGGCTACGCGGCACGAATGCCCGACTTGCCCTACCACGCACGCACTCATCCCCCGGGGTTACTGCTCATGTTCTACGCTGTCCGCCGCGCGGCCGCGGCGCTCATACCCCGTCCCGGCCCTTTCCTGCAGGCGGCGGCGCGCGACTACAATGATACCTTCGGCCTGGGCCTCTCCGCGTCCGACTCCGCCGCGGCGATCGCCTCCGCCTTCCTGATCGCGCTCATCGGGGCACTGGCGCTCGCGCCCATCTACCTGCTTGCCAGGCGCCTGGCAGGGGTGGATGCAGACTCCTGCGCCGTCGCCCTTGCGGCCGGGATCCCAGCGGTGGCGGTGCTCGGCGCTTCGCCTGACCTGATCGTCCTCACCGTCGCCGCGTCGACCCTGGCACTGGCGTACCATGGCTATCGCGCGGGGAGCGCGCCGGCGGCGTTCCTCGCCGGCGTCATGCTCGCGCTCGGGCTGTTTCTGACCTTCGGTCTGCTGGGCCTGGTTGCCTGGCTGACGCTGTGGGCGCTGATCGGACTGCGCGGCTCGCAGCACCGCGGGGTCGCGCTGCGGCGCATCGCGGCCGGTGGGGTCGCCGGGGCCGCCGGCTTCTTTTTGTTCTACGTCGTCCTCACCCTGGCGACAGGCTACCAACCCATCGCCGTCGCGCGCGAGGCACTTTTCGCCCACCGCGGCGTCACCACGGTCGAGGCCTCGCGCACGTACTGGAAGTGGCTGCTGGGCAATCCGCTCGAGGCCGCCTTCTTTGCCGGCGCGCCGCTGGTGCTGGCCGCCCTGTGGGGCGTTCGCACGCTCAGGAACTCCCCGGAGCACGGCCGCCTCCGCGCCTTTCTTGTCGCGTGGCTCGCCACCGTCGCACTGCTAGACCTGTCGGGGACAGTCCGCGGCGAGGTGGGCCGCATCTGGGCGTTCCTGTTCTGGCCGGCGGCGCTGGCGGCCGCCCCCTGGGCCTCCTCGCAGCCGCGGCGCGGCGTCATCGTCGCCGCGCTCGTCTTCCTCGAAGTGTGGCAGGCGATCCTGATGCGTGGGTACCTGACGATGTACAGCATCCTATGAACCGCCAACGACGCCAGCCCAAGCGCGCTGCACGCGCGTGGTGGCCGTACGCGGCCATCGTCGCCGCAGCGTGCGCGTTCTGCTGGCCGGTCTTCGCAGGCCGGATCATGCTGCCCGCCGACATGTCGCTGCTGATGCTCCCCTGGCGGTCCCTGCGCGACCAGTTCCCCTGGTTCCAGCGGCCGTACAACCCCATGCTGGACCCGATTCAGCAGTATCTTCCCTGGCGCATCTACGCGGTCGAGTCGGTGCGCTCTGGCCTGCTCCCGCTGTGGAATCCATATGCTTTCTGCGGCACGCCGTTCCTCGCCAACCTGCAGTCCGCGCTGCTCTACCCACTGAACCTCCTCTTCCTGGTCACCGGCCCGGCGCACGGCTTTGGGGTGTCGGCGATCCTGCACCTGGCGCTTGGCGGAGCCTTTACGTGCGCGTTTCTGTCGACCCTCGGGCTGCGCCGTGCCGCTTCGCTCTTGGGCGCTTTCGTCGTCATGTTCAACGGGTTTACGGTCACGTGGCTCGAGTACCCCACGCTCTCCCTCTGGGTGTTCATGTGGCTGCCGGCCATACTGTGGACATATGAGCGCGCGCGATGCCAGCCGCGCTCGATCTGGCCGGTTTTCTGCGCGGCTGCCGTGGGCGTCCAGTTCCTGGGCGGGCACCTTCAGATGTCTAGCTACGTGCTGCTGGCGTTCGCGCTCTACGCGGTCGTCCGCGCCCTCGCGCCAGGGGCCGGCGGCGTTGGGCGCGGGCCTGCCCTGGCGATCGCAGCGGCCGGGATCGTCGAGGGCCTCGCCCTAGCTGCGGCGCAGGTGCTGCCCACGCTGGAGCTGGCCCGCTACAGCGGACGCGTGTCCCACGGGCTCGCCGACGTGCTCCGTACGGCCTTCCCGAGAAGCCACTTCATCCTCTACCTGATCCCCAACTTCTATGGGAACCCGGTGCACTACAACTACTGGGGAAACGTGCAGGACCCCACCGCGTTCAACTTCTTCGAGACCGCGTGCTATGTCGGCATTCTGCCGCTGTTTCTCTCGGCGTGGGCGCTTCGGCGCTGGCGCGAGCCCTCGCTGTGGTTCTTCGGCGCGCTCGCCGCATTCGCTGCCCTCGCGGCTATCGGCTGGCCTGTCTACGCGGTCCTCTACTACGTGGCACCGGGATTCCGCGAGCTGGCCGGGCTGGGCCGGGTGCTGTGTCTGGCCGCGTTCGGCCTCGCGGGCATGGCCGCCCTGGGCCTCGACGACCTCCTGGCGCGAAAGGAGCCCTCGGCTCTGCGCGCCCCCATGGCGGCGGCGATCGGCTTCGCCCTGCTCGCCGGCATCGCGGTGGGCTCTTCGCGCCCAATCATCGAGGCCGTTGAGGCCCAGGGCATCCCGGGATTCGCCGGCTACCTGAACCTCCAGCTCGCCGCATTCGCCGCCCTCACCGCCGCCGCGGCGCTGACCGTCGCGCTCAGGGCGCGCCTTCGGCTGGGCCCGTCGGCTTTCGCCTGGGCGTGCATCGGGCTGCTCCTGGCGGACCTGTTCGGGTTCGGTGTGCGGTTCAACCCGTTCACCGACGCCCGCATGGCCTATCCAGCCACCGAGCCCATCCGCTGGCTCCAGGAGCATGCCGGGCACTCGCGTTTCACGTCGCTCGCGTCCGACGGCCTGGACTGGATGCCGCACAACACACCCATGATCTTCGGACTGCGCGACATTCACGGGTCGGACTCTCTGCGCGTGCGACGCTCGTTCGAGCTGGCCTCCGGCCCTCAACTGGATCAGGCGCATTACCCACCGCCGGACTCGCCGCTGCTCGATAACCTCGGCGTGCGCTACCTGATGACGCGCCAGCCCCTCTCGGGTCGGTGGACGCTTGCCCGGGGCGGCGAAGCTCCCATCTTCGAGAACGCGGCCGCCCTGCCGCGGGCGCGGGTCGTCCACGCGATCCGCACCGTCGATGACGCGGAGGCGGCCCGCGCGCTGACGGAACGCCGGGCTGCCGAGGAAGCGCTTGCCTCACCCACCGTCGCGGCAAGCTTGGCACCGCGGCTGGGCGGGGGCGGAGACGCGTCGCGGGCGTCGTTCGAGCGAGACGATCCGGACGCGGTGATCCTGCGGACCGAAACGAAAGGCCCGGGAATTCTTGTGCTCACCGATTCGTTCTATCCGGGCTGGCGGGCCCGGGTTGACGGCCGGGCCGCCGATATTTCCCGGGTCGACTACGGGTTTCGAGGAGTGCCGGTTCCTGGCGGTGAGCACAAGGTGGAGTTCCGGTACGATCCGGGGTCATTTCGGGTGGGCCTGTTCATCTCCCTGCTCGCCCTGGCGGGTTTGGCGGCGGCTGGCTCGGCACTCTACCTGTGGAGCCGGTCGAGCGCGGCGGCAACGGCATCTCGCCGGTAGGCGACGAGCAGCGGAGCGCCGCGGGAGCGAATCGAGAACGCCGGCCGCGCGCCCTTCACCAGTTCCCACGCCAGGTCGGTGTAGTCGCTCTGCATGCACTGAAACATGACGTAGTCGGCGGATCTCGCCTCGCCCTCGTCGCCGGTGAATCGGATATCTCGCCGAAGCGCGCCGGCCTGCTGCTGAAACTCCAACAGGTAGATGCAGCCCTTCGGGATGATCAGCACCCTGGGGTTCGCCTCAGGCACCGCGTTCAGGAAGATGGGCGCCTCCTTGTATACCTGGCCCCAGTAGATCGTCTCGAACCCGTGCTTAGCCGCCCCGGCCGTGCCCCCCACGAGCACGTTGTAGTAGGCTAGCTGGTAGGGGTGGCTTGCCACCGTACCGACGGCCCCGGGATACAGGAGCAGGGCGCCGAGGGCGACGGCCGCGAGCACCGAGGTCCGCCGTGCGGAGGGCTGCCCGGCAAGCCTGTGGGACACCAAACCCTCGAGCCAGGCGAACCCGCCGCCGGCCAGGGCCGCGAGGAACGGAAACGCCGGCAGGAACAGGCGCACGCCGTTGTACTTTGGGGTGCCGGGCAGCGCGCTGGGTGCGATGGCCACGACGAAGCCGGCCAGCAGCAGCACGCGATCAGGGTCAAGGCCTCGCCTCGGCCACGACCGAATCGCCCCGAGGAGGCCGAGCGCGAGAGCGGCAACGGGCGTCGCCACCGCGGTCATGACGAATGGATAGTGCCAGGGCGCGTACTGGTAGAGCCGCCCCAGGTACCAGACGTTGTATGCGGCGTGGCCCAGGTGGAACGCGAGGTACTCTCGCGCGTGCGCCAGCGGACTGACCCACATCCACGGCCAGCCAAGCCAGAAGACGGCGGGCCCTATCGCCAGCGTGGCCGCCAGGAGCTTCGGCCAGCGCCGCCGGTGGTAAATCAGGCCCCAGGGCAACAGGAGCGCGGGCAGGAAGAAGGCATTCATCTTGGACAGCAAGGCCAGGCCGAAGGCGAGGCCGGCGAGCACGGTCCACGCCCACGAGTCGCGCGCAAGCGCGACCGCCGTCAGGGCCGCGGTGACGAAGAACCAGGCCGCGATTGGCATGTCTAGGGCCGCGAGGTGGGCGTGAGCAACAACCCTCGGCATGAACGCGAATGCCAGGGCGGCGAACAGGCCGCCGCGCCGGCCCCACGCGCGTCGCGAAAACAGGTAGAGCGCAGCGATCGTCATGGCGAACCAGAGTGCGCTGGGAAGCCTGAACGCTGCCAGCCCGGGCAGCACACTGCCGAACCAGCGCTGAGAGAACCCGGAGGCCACCTTCTCGAGCGGCGGATGTTCGTGGTTGGGGCCCCAGGCCTGTGTGATGGAGTCCGCCCGCAGGGCGCCGAAGTCGAGCCGGAGCGCGCGCGCCCACCAGTCGGCATGCCGGACGCCGGCCGAGGCGTAGAACGGCTCGTCGTAAGTGGGCCCGTAGGCGTTTGCGGTGAACAGCACGGCAAGGAACGCCGTCAGGAACAGCCCTCCGACGAGCGCCCACTCGCCGCGGGTTACGGGGCCGGTTGTCACGCGAGGTGGCGCAGCTTCCATGGCAGCACCAGCGCCTCCGTGACGATCGAGCCCGACATCTTCGACTTGCCGGCGCGCCGCTCCCTGAAGCAGATCGGCACCTCGACCGCGCGGCACCCCGCGGCGATGGCCCGCGCAGCCATCTCAATCTGGAAGCCGTATCCCCTGGTCCGGACTGCGCCCAGGTCAATGGCCTCGAGCGCGCCGCGGCGCCAGCAGCGGAAGCCGGCCGTGAGGTCCCTGATGGGCAGCCGCAACACAGCCCGGACGTACGCGTTTCCCCACCGGCTCAACAGGCGTCTACGAAGGCCCCAGCCCACAGTGGCGCCGCCCCGAACATACCGCGAGCCAATCGCCAGCTCAGCATCGGCGGTCGCGTCGAGCAACCGCGGGAGGTCCTGCGGGTCGTGGGAGAAGTCCGCGTCCATCTGCGCGATGAAGCCAACGTCGCTCCACTTCAGCACCTCCGCGAACCCCGCGAGGTAGGCCGGCCCCAGGCCTTCTTTGGCGGCGCGATGGATGACGCTCACGCGGTCGTACTGGCGTGCGAGAGCGTCGGCGAGGTCGCCCGTGCCGTCCGGGGAGGCGTCGTCGACGATGAGCAGTCGCCAGCGGCCGGCCAGGCTGAGCACCGATTCGGCCAACGCGCGAATGGTCTCGCGCTCATTGTACGTGGGCACGACCACGATGGCGCGCGCCGCATCCGGGGCCTCGGGCCGGTCAGTTTTCGGGGTTCCTGACAAAAGCGGGCTCCTCTGCTACAATACCCCGGCCGACATGCGGATACTGATGATCACCCCCAGCTTTCATCCCTCCATCGGCGGAGTCGAGACCCACGTTCGACGTGTCTCAGAGTGCCTGGCCGCCCGGGGCCATGAGGTGACGGTGCTCACGCACGCCAGCGAGCCGTCCGACGAGATGCTGGGCAGCATCCGGGTCCGCCGCCTCCCCCGCGCAGGGTGGTTCACCGCCTGGCGGGCCTCGCGGCCGCACATCGCGGCCGCAGACGTCGTCCATTGCCACGACGCATACAGCTTCCTGCACTTCTACCTGCCGTCCTGCTACCTCCCGCCGCGGCGCCCCGCCTTCATCACCTTCCACGGCTACGAGGGCTACCCGATCCCGCGCGAGGCCGTTCGCCGCCGGCGATTCGTCAGGGCGCGCGCGGTGAACGCGCTGTGTGTAGGGGAGTTTATCTGCCGCTGGTACGGAACGGCCTGCTTCGCTGTCTCGTACGGCGGGGCGGACCCAGTGCCGCGGCCGCCGGCCCTGCCCGACACCCCCTCCGCGGTGTTCGTCGGCCGGCTGGCGGAGGACACGTCGCTGATGCTGTACCTCGACGCTCTTGTTCAGCTTCGCGCGGACTACGGCCGCCGCGTGCCGCTGACGGTGGTGGGGGAGGGGCCGCTGCAATCGATCGCCGAGCGCTATGCACAGGCGCAGGGGCTGTCGGTGAGATTCGTCGGCGCGGCGGCGGATCCCGCGCCGTTCATCGAGGCCGCCCAGTTCGCGTTT
>Ga0123519_10001857_pt1 | contig 35997 bp, 26 predicted proteins | sample YelNatPaOPRAMG02_FD_87396 | JGI IMG/M metagenome (GOLD analysis project Ga0123519, IMG submission 87396) | Hot spring microbial communities from Yellowstone National Park - Yellowstone National Park OP-RAMG-02 (version 2) | ecosystem: Environmental > Aquatic > Thermal springs > Hot (42-90C) ... | reverse complement strand
TATATGGACGTATACATAGACAACGTCGCTCCCGTAGCTCCGAGCTTTGCTTCAGTTAAGGCATCAGCACCTGACAAGATAGACCTTAGCTGGGATATACCGATGGACCAGGGAGTGGGAATAGCTCCGGGAAGCAGTGAAGATGCTGCTGATACGGGAGATAACCACTACAGAAGAGGAGATGTGGCTGTACAGGTAAGAAAGGGAACTACCCCTCTTACCGGATGGACTACCACTACATCTTACTCGGACACAGGCCTTACCCCCAATAAGTCCTATACCTATGACATCGCGGCCAGGGACAACTCCAGCCTTACAAGAGGAAGCTGGAACAACACCACGGGCTATGTCGGGAGTGTTACCCGCTATAGCCTCTCAGTTGCCCCTACTTCTTCTAATGTTACCTGCTCTAAAGCAGTAGATACCAGATACTCCACCCCCGACTTCACATTCAGTGCGGTGGGTGGCTTTGGTGAAGGGACTCTCGACCATTATCTCTATGCCTGGGACAACTCTCCCACTCACAGCTTCAGTGGCTCCGAGACAAGCTGGAGCTCAGGTGATCTTGCTCTGAGCGCGTCTGCCGAAGGTGACTGGTATCTGCATGTGCAGGGATTCAATGGTGAGGGAGTAGCTAACGGGACTCTCGATCTCGGCCCTTACCACTACGGCACGGCAGTGGATACCATAGGCCTTGCCCTGGGAATCGATAACTCTCAGAAGCTGTCTTTGAAAGCCAAGGCTGTAACCGCGGCTTTGCCTGGTATGTTCTGGATAGAGGAAGCTGACCGTTCAGCTGCTCTTAAGGTGATATCCGGGAGTTCGGTTACGGTAGGTAATCTGGTGAATGTGGTCGGTGTGCTGGGTCTATCTGGTGCACAAAGAGCATTACTTGCCGACAGTGTAGATGATGCTGGTCTGGGAGTGATGCCTGCTCCAGTGGCTTTGGTGACAAGAAGCCTTGGTGGCTCGAGCTTTAACTCCCTTACTCCCGGTGTAACTACAACTACGGGTCTATACAACATCGGGCTATTGGTAAGGGTGGCAGGAAATGTCAGCTACTCCAACACCGATGATCCCAGTGCCAAGTATTTCTACCTCGATGACGGCAGTGGCATCTCCGATGACTCAGGACATACCGGAGTAAAGGTGGAATGTGGAAGCACCGAACCCGCGGCGAGTGGGTTTGTGGTTGTTACCGGTATAGTATCCAGTGAGCAGACAGGAGCGAAGGTAGTGCCTGTGCTGATCATCAGGGACTCAAATGACATCAAGCCCCTCTAATTAGGGATAGATAATTGATATACTGAGTTTCAGGTAGTGTAGTGACAACCTGGCAGAAGGCTTCGTGCTCGGTCTGACCCGCCAGTATGTCACATCATTATGCGGAACTCATTAGATACGGGCCGGGCTAGTGCAGTCCGGCCTTTTTTATATCTCTGAGCGCATGCTGAAGGGGGGAATTCTTAATTTTGAATACTTGTGTAGTGATAGTATGATCAGCATTGTATAGATAGGTGGTGATCTCCGAATCGCCACCTTAGAGCCAATTGGGGGTCTCCGAACCTCGCAGCCTATTCTTGAACAGCCGGATTCGGAGATCCCTACCCATCATTTCAAACACGATCAGACTACCACCCATGGTTATTCAAAATTAAGAATTCATAATTCAAAATTCCTCCATTCCTAAACGAGGGTGGAGTGAGATGAACTATAACTCATCTTGTGGTAAAATGGCCGAAGTAAACTGCTGAGTTGGAGGGAGACACATGACTGGTCAAATCAAGGATATCGCGGAGCGGATAAAGGAGCTTCGCGAGATATCCGGGGTAACGGTGGAGTCTCTGGCGCAAGAGCTAGGCATCAGCGCCGAAACTTACAGAGAATATGAGAGCGGCAATTACGATATCCCCGTCAGCCTCCTTTATGAGATAGCGGGGAAATTCAACGTCGAACTCACGGAGATACTTACCGGTGAACACCCGCGGCTGCATACCTATTCCGTTGTGCGAAAAGGGATGGGGGTGGCGATCAACCGCAGTCACCACTACGATTACCAGAGCCTTGCTCCCAACTTCGTTCATAAACGGATGGAACCGCTGCTTGTTACGGTGGAACCCAGAAAGTCGGACAGCGAAGAGAAAAACTCCCACCCAGGCCAGGAGTTTGACTATGTGATTAAAGGCAGATTGGCAGTTACTGTCGATGACCATGAGCTTATATTGAGCGAAGGAGATGCCCTCTACTTCGACTCGAACCATCCACACTCCATGAGGGCGCTCGATGATCAGCCGGCTCAGTTCCTGGCGATCATACTATGATGAACTGAGGTACGGCAATGCTGGAAAAATTTCTACCAAGGATCGATTTCAACTCTTACGAGGACTACAAGTCCAATTTCAAGATAGATATACCGGAGCACTTCAACTTCGGCTTCGATGTTATTGATGAATATGCACGGGTCAGCCCGAATAAGCGCGCGCTGGTGTGGTGCAACGATAAGGGTGACAGCAAATCGTTTACGTTCGGCGAAGTCTCTGAATACAGCAACCGCGTAGCGAACTTCCTTACGGCTGTCGGGATCAAAAAGGGCGATCCGGTGATGATGATCCTCAAGCGGCGATGGGAGTTCTGGATGACGATGGTCGCGCTACACAAGGTGGGTGCAGTCGCAATTCCCGCAACACACCTGCTGACGGTGAAAGATCTTGTCTATCGAGCGGAGCGCGCGGATATTAAAATGATTATCGCGTGCGACGATGAGCGTGTGCTCGAAGCGGTGGATGAGGCTCAGAAAGAGTCGCCGACGCTCGATCATAAAGCGGTGATCAGGATGAGCCGGCCGGGGTGGTATTCGTTCAGCGATGACGTGGCGAAGGCTTCGCCAAAATTCGCTCGACCGACCGGCGACGCCGCTACCACAAATACCGACATGATGCTCCTCTACTTCACTTCGGGCACCACGGGAATGCCCAAAATGGTGGCGCATAATTTCAATTATCCTCTCGGCCATATCATAACCGCTAAGTATTGGCAGAATGTTCAGGATGATGGTCTGCATTGCACCCTTTCGGATACCGGCTGGGCGAAATGCACGTGGGGCAAGATTTATGGCCAGTGGATTGCGGGCACGGCGAACTTTGTTTACGATTTCGAAGGCAAATTCGAGCCGGCCGACCTGCTCCAGATGCTGCAGGACCACAAGGTGACGACTTTCTGCGGGCCTGCCACGGTCTACCGGTTCATCGCGCAGCAGGATATGACAAAATACGATTTCAGCAATTTGAAATATTGTGTGACCGCCGGAGAGCCGCTTTACCCGGAAGTCTTTCAGGGATTCCAGAAGTATACCGGCTTGAAGATTATGGAAGGCTTCGGGCAGACGGAGTCGGTCGTGATGGTGGCGAACTTCCCATGGATGACTCCCAAGCCCGGATCGATGGGCAAGCCTTCACCTCTTTGGGATATCGATATTCTTAACGATGAAGGCCAGCCGTGCGAAGTCGGCGAGGAAGGCGAGATATGCATTAAAGCCGGCGATACCAGACCGCCGGGGCTGTTCCTGGGATATTACCGCGATCCGGAGCTTACCGAGAAGATGTGGCACGATGGGATCTATCACACCGGCGATGTCGCATGGCGCGATGAAGATGGCTACTATTGGTATGTCGGGCGAAATGACGATATGATCAAGAGCTCCGGCTACCGGATCGGTCCGTTTGAGGTGGAGAGCGCGTTGATGGAGCATCCGGCGGTGCTGGAGTGCGCGATTACCGGTGTGCCTGATGATCTCAGAGGACAGGTGGTTAAGGCCACGGTAGTGCTCTCGAAGGGTTATGAAGCGTCAGATGAGCTGGTGGTCGAGCTCCAGAACCATGTAAAGAAGGTAACGGCGCCTTATAAGTATCCTCGGATTATCGAGTTCGTCGATGTGCTTCCACGAACGATCAGCGGAAAGGTGCGGCGAGTGGAGATCAGGACCAAGGATACGCATAAAGACTATCAGCCGGACGTGACGGCTTAGGCGGATAGCTGTTTTTAGCTATAAGCTTTCAGCTGTCAGTGATCCCACTGGTAGTATTTATTATCACAGGCAGCAAGTACGATGGTCGGGATTTGTAATCCCGGACCAGCTGCATTAGCATAAGTTTCGGGATTTGAGGGTTGGGGTGAAGGCTTAGTGGGTTATATGGTAACTCATTTCTCCAACCCTCAAATCCGAAACACCGGTACAGGCTCACACATACATACATCCGTACCATCCACCCTATCCGCGATTCAAAACCCAGACCCTCCCTGACGCCAGGACGCAATTACTCTCGATTATACCAGCGAGCCATTATGACGGTGGCTCGCTTCTTTTATGTATGAGACTGTTGATTGTCAGGTTTCGGCATGGGGTAGTCTATGGCTTATAGGCGCTTGGGAAGTGTAAATTAGGCATTTTGTGCGGAAATGTAAACAATTAGGAGAATAATACGTCATTCGTTAGCGTATTGTACTATGTCTCCATTTGCTATCCGGGGAGAAAGGCCTATGAAAAGACTGCATAACAGGCAAAACGAAGAAAACAATGCTGAGGTAGCAGAGCTCTCCCGCGAGCTGAACAGAGAGAGAGCTCTTCGATTAGCCGCGGAAACTGCTCAGGCCAGGGCGCAGGCGCTGCTTGAGCTGGCGCCGGACGGCATTGTCATTGTAGCCGGTGATGGCAGGATATCGTATGTCAACAACCAGGCCGAGGAGATGTTCGGATATGATCGCGACGAATTGCTCGGTAAACCTATCGAAGTCTTGATACCGGAACGCTATCGCGATATACACATAATTCACCGCGAGCACTTCGCAGCGGAGCCACGGACCAGGCCGATGGGCGTAGGTCTCGAGCTGTATGGGCTTCGCAGGGATGGCAGCGAGTTCCCTGTCGAGATAGCCCTCGGGCCGATGCGGACAGAGGAAGGGCTCTTTATTACGGCGATCATCCGCGATATCAGCGCATGGAAAGCAGCGGTAGAAGAGATTAAAAGGCTCAATGAGGACATGAAGCGGCGAGCCACTGAGCTCGAAGCTGCAAGCCGGGAGATTGAAACATTCAACTACTCCGTATCCGATAACCTGCGAGAGCAGCTGAGAAGCGTGGATACGCTCAATCAGGAAGGGGCGGAGGTGAACCCGGAAGGCCAGGATGACCTGCAGCGGGTGCGGGTAGCGACGCAGAAGATGCGGCATCTTATCGACGATCTGCTGATGCTTTCGCAGGTATCGAGAGCGGCGTCATCCATCACCGATATGCAGGAGCTGCTCAATTCGACGATCTCGGAGCTGTGCGGAATAACCACGTTCGATATGTGCCTTATCGGGCTGATCGACGAGGACAGGCAGGAGCTGTATCACGGCGCAAGCTGTGGTACGCTGTCCGGTAATTGGCAAAAGACTCGGGTTCCAATGGGTAAAGGGCTTTTATGGCAGGCGGCTATGCGGCATGAAGCTCTGGTTGTGAAAGATGTAACCGGATCGAGCTATGTGTATGGGCCTTTCGTGCATGATGAAAATGTGCGGACGGCGGTGGCGGCGCCGATCTTATATGCGGGCAAGCTCCTCGGGGTGCTTTTTACCGGTGCGCGCAGCCATCGAGAGGTACCGGAACGGGAGGTCAGGCTCCTGGAGGATGTGACCTCGATCATCGCGGTTGCCATACAGAACGCGAAGGCATATAAGCGCGAGCATAATATCGCCGCGACTCTTCAAAGCAGCCTTCTGCCGGATGTTCCCGAGAACATTGGGGAGTTCGAGTTTGCTAAGGAGTACGCGCCCGCGCTCCAAGAAGCCGAGGTCGGTGGGGATTTCTATGATGTCTTCCGGATAGATGAACGGCGGTATGGAGTGGTGATCGGTGATGTGAGCGGGAAGGGGCTGCACGCCGCGGTCGGATCGATTATGGCGAGATACGGGCTTCGCGCGTTTGCCTCGGAAAATGCTGATCCCAGCCTCGTGCTCTGCCGATTGAACGATTCCCTTCTTCTCAACATGAAATCGGATATGTTCGTTACAATCCTGTTCGGGGTGGTGGATATGGAGAACGGCGAGGTGATAATCGCAAATGCGGGGCACGAGCCGCCGGTGATTTACCGGGCGCAATCTCAATCATCCGAGCTCCTCGAAATTCCGGGCACAGCGGCAGGGATCATACCCAATGTTACGTATGAGACCAGGCGTATCAGCCTGAATTATGGCGACAGCATTCTCATGTATACGGACGGCGTGACCGATGCGCGAAGGAATTCGGAGTTTTTCAGCCAGGACCGGCTCGCGGCGCAGATTCCCGCGGTGTGCCCGGATGGGTGCGGCGCGTCGTCGCTTGTGTCACAGATAAGAGAAGCAGTTTTTTCGTTCGCCGAAGGCAAGGTGCACGACGATATTGCGCTGCTTGCTGTGAGCCGGAGACATCCGGATAAGTAATAGTTTATTCCGAAAATGGATCGTAGTCATCGGCAGCGAAGAGATCGGCGTCGAAGAGCAGTTCTCCCGGTTCCGCGGGTTTTTCTTTTTTCTGCACTGGGACGCCTTTGAACATCGGGCGATCGAGGATGAAATGCCGCTTTGTGAATAGCCCGAGGTCGCCGTTACGGTCGCTTTCCGCCACTGCGTTCTGATACATTGCCACCTTCGCATCGAGATCGTCAGCAGCATGCAATATCATCGCCTCTATGCTCTTCGGCTGCTTGGGGGAGCCGTATTCCTTCATACCGTGGTGCGCGAGGATTGCGTGCTGCAGGGCGAGGTTAAGGATAGGGTCGAAGTCCTTTATCGCATCGGCGGCTTTCTTTACCATCATTGCTCCACCGACCACATGCCCCACCAAATGCCCCGCATCCGAATATTTTATCGCAACCGACCACTCGAACTCTTCGACTTTGCCCACATCATGAAGCGCGGCGGCGGTAACGAGCAGATCCCTATCCGCCGCCGAGTAGAGCCCTGCCAGAGCGATGCAGTTATTTACGACGTTAAGGGTATGTTCTAGCAAGCCGCCGATGTAGGCGTGATGGATTTTTGTGGCCGCCGGAGCTTTACCGAATCTCTCCGCAAATGCCTTATCGCCGAAGAACGCAGTCAACACGCTGTTGAGGTGAGGGTTGGCTATCTGCTTCAGGAGAGCGCGGAGCTCGGTGAACATTTCTTCGGGATCGCGTGGGCTGGCAGGGAGAAAATCGGTCGGGTCGATGTGGTCGGAGTATTTTCGCAGCGTATCCAGGGTGAGCTGGAGATCGCCGTTATAAGCCCTGACTGCGCCATGGACCAGCACGAAGTCCTGTTCGCGCAGGCTTCCGAGCTCGGTTTCGGTCGCGTCCCATTTCACCGCGTCGATAGTTCCGGTCTTATCGCCCAGTTTTACTTTCAGAAACGGCGAGCCCGATCGTGTGCTCCCGACAGATTTCGATGCTATCAGAAACACATCCTCGACTTTCGCGCCTTCTTGAAAATCAGCTATGTAGTATCTTTTCACTTAAGCTCCCTCGTCTGTATTCTAGCTGGGGAGCTTGGGTGATGTCAACAGGATTAAGCATCTTCGACGCATCCTTTGCTTCAGGTTTAGACGCGAAAGCCTGAAATATAGAAATAGTGAAAGAAGATTCTACTTTTTCTGACTATCTCTTTTTTGCGTCAAAGGAGACTATAAATCCTGATCAGACTATCACTTTACAAGTATCCAACATTAAGAAATTTCCGTTCCGCGTCTCCGCGATCCTTCCCTAAGTAACCTTTAATATGAGATACACCCCCAAGCTCGGTTGAAGTTGAAAAGTAGAGCTCGCAAGCGTATACTACCCATAAACTGCCGCGGTGTTGCGAGCAGGTTGTATAAGGCTATGGGAGGCTGGTAATTAATGCAGACTAGTGAATTGAGAGCGCCGTATTTTGCGGGCCCGAACGGGGCTCCCCGGCTTAAAATGTTTATCGATGGTGAATGGGTGCAATCTCGAACGGAGAAATATTCGCCGGTCTATAACGCGAGCACGGGCGAAATTACTACCGAAGCTCCGCGCTGTCTGCCTGAAGAAGTGGATCAGGCGGTTGCGGCTGCGAAGGCGGCCTTTGAGCCGTGGTGGCAGACACCGGTCCAGGAGCGGGTGCAGATTCTTTTCAGATTCAAGGGGCTTCTCGATGCGAATCTGCATGAGCTCGGAACGATCCTGGCTACCGAGAACGGGAAGACTCATGCCGAAGCAGTCGGCTCGATCCAGCGCGGTATCGAAATTACCGAGTTCGCCTGTGGGGCTCCTACGCTCATGATGGGTGAATCGCTGGAGAATGTGTCGCGTGGGCTCGATGTGGTTACCTGGCGGCAGCCTCTCGGAGTCTGTGCAGGCATAGTGCCGTTCAACTTCCCAGCGATGATCCCGATGTGGATGTTCCCTATCTCTATTGCCTGCGGAAATACCTTCGTGCTTAAAGCGGCGAGTATGGTCCCGAACACAGCCGCTCGGCTTATGGAACTGCTGCAGGAAGCGGGTCTGCCGAAGGGCGTGTTGAACATGATCACCTGCGGCCGCGAATCGGTCAAGCTGCTTTTAGAGCATCCCGATGTGAAAGCGATCAGCTTCGTTGGGTCGACAAGCGTGGGGCGAGAAATTTATCAGACCGCGGCGGCGAACGGCAAGCGCGTGCAGGCTCTTACCGAAGCGAAGAATCATGCGCTGGTGATGCCGGACTGCGTGCTTCCGCGCGCGGCTCAGGGTATAGTAAATGCCGCATTTGGATGCGCGGGCGAGCGGTGCATGGCGCTGCCGACGGTCGTTGTGCTCGAGGAAGTTGCGGATGAGCTGGTCGAGATGGTGGTGAAAACCGCGAAGGGCATCTGTGTCGGTCCAGCCTGCAGCCCCGAGACCGCCATGGGTCCGCTCGTATCCGCTGAGCACCGCGATGGAGTCGCTGCCTGGATCGAAAAGGGTATTGAAGAAGGCGCGAAGCTTGTGCTCGACGGTCGCGGGCTCACGGTGCCCGGGTATGAGGGCGGGTTCTACCTCGGTCCTACTATTTTCGATCATGTGACCGAAGATATGAGCGTGGGTAGAGAAGAGATATTCGGCCCGGTGCTCTGTATTAAGCGGGTCAAGAACTTTGAGGAGGGCCTGGCGGTTATAAACGCGAGCAGGTTCGGAAACGGTTCGGCTATTTATACACAGTCCGGCCGGTGGGCTCGTGAGTTCGCTCACAGAGTCGGCGCGGGAATGGTCGGTGTGAACGTAGGAATTCCGGTCCCGCTCGGGTTCTTCAGCTTCACGGGGTGGAAGCAGTCGTTCTTCGGTGACCTCCACAGCCATGGCAAAGACGGTGTGCTCTTCTTTACCGAAAAGAAGTCGGTCAGCTACCGCTGGTTCGAAGAAGCTGACGCGAAGGTTAGGAAGGTCAATACCTGGGATTAAGGGAAGTGTTTTAGCTATCAGCTATCAGGGCTATTACAGGTAGTCTTTATCATCACAGGCATCAAGTACGATGGTCGGGATTTGCAATCCCGGACCAAGAAACCTGTCATCCCGCTCTATTCTGTCATTCCCGCGAAGGCGGGAATCCATTCTGCAGTAGCGTAAGTTTCGGGGTTTCCGGGTTGGGGTGGAGGCGGAGTGGAACATTCGTTAGCTCTGTTCTCCAACCCTCAAATCCCAAAACACCACAAGTATTTTAGCTAACAGCTTTCAGCTGATAGCTAAAAAGACAGCTAATTAATCAACGAACCCGGCTAAGCTCGTATTTTCCGAACCGCTTTTCAAGCTGTGCGCCTTTTGGTGAGGGGATGTGGCTGTCACTGCACGTGAGCAGGTAGCATCCGGAGGTTATCCGTAACGCCGCGGGGTCTTTCATCGGGGCCGGGCGGCCGGAGTAAAACGCGATAAGCGGGGGAATTGCAGCGGGAATTTTGAGGCTGTAGACCGGCGAGCGCGCGGGCGCCGTCGAAGCAATATAACGCGCCATTTTAACTGCGGGCTCCGATGTAGGCCTGTTTGCTATCGGCAGCCCGATGCACACCGCCGCCGCCATAAATCCCGCTATTCCCGAGCACAACGCGGCAAACGCGCTCCTGGGCTTACCTATATATAGAAGCGCGAATGTGAGCACCGATCCAATAAAAAGCGAGACGCCCATAGGTACGAGCGCCCATGAAAGCCCGGGCATAGAATCATGCAGGAACCTTTCTCCAAAGGGAATCGCCGCTCCAAGCAGTCCTCCAACTACCAGCGCCGCCACCGCTCCGCGCTTTAATGAGCGAAGCTCGGGCAGCTTCTCCCGAGACTCCGACCCTTTCGAAAATGCTCGAGCCCAGAGCTGACCGATAAGAAGAGCACCGGCGGGAAAAGCGGGATATACATATCCGGGCAGCTTCGAGCGGGAAATGGAGAATATGACCACAACCACCGCGGCCCAGACCGCGGCGAAGAGCGAGGCTTCTTCCTCCGGGCTTGCAGGTTTTTGCCGCACGAATCTGAACCAGGCTGGCGGGAAAAATACGCTCCATGGGAACATCCCGGCCATAAAGAAGACCAACGACATAAAGAATGGCGAATTGTGATGGAAATCCTCGCCCGCCGCTCGCTGCAGATTCTGGTGGATGAAAAACTCTCGCGTGAAAGCTCCATGCGTCTGCTGGTGCACGAGTATATACCAGGGCAGCGCGATTGCCAGGAAGATCAGCAGCCCCGGCGCCGGCATTGTCCGCATCAATTCGCCCGGCTTGCGTCGAATGACTAAGAAAATTCCGACAGTCCCAAGAATAAGCACTATTCCCGCCGGTCCTTTGACCAGCGCGGAAAACCCCATAGCCGCCCAGAATATGAGATAGCCACACCTGGGCAGCTTACCGAGGTAGCTGAGTATGAATGCGCCGAGCGAGAGGCTGATGGTAAGAGCGAAAGTGGCATCCAGAATTGCCATCCGCGCGAGCGCTGCGGTGAGAGCTGACGATGCGAGCACGAACCCGGCTAATATCCCTACCCGCCTCGAATAGAGCCTGGACCCGATGCAGACCGTGAGCAGCACCAGCGCGAACGCCGCCAGCGCGGAAGGTAGCCGCACCGAAAATGAGTTCACTCCGAACCCGTGCATAGCCGCTCCCTGCAGCCAGTATACAAGTGGCGGTTTATCGAAAAACGGGGCTCCGTTGCAGGTGGGCACGATATGGCTGCCGCCAAAAGCCATTTCGCGGGCACATTCCGAATACAAGGCTTCATCCTGGCCGAAGAGCGGAGTAGCGCCCAGCCTCCAGAAAAAGAGGAACAAGCACAGGCCCGCAAGCAATATGTATGGTAAGCTTTTAGACTTCATTCGTTATCCCGGAGAACCACCTGCCGCGGGCATGAGCGCTGCCCGAGCGTATAGGACGAAACCACCGCGCGCAGCCGATACCAATTATCGTCCCGATTATCGCGCCATAGATAGTGTCGAGTGGGAAGTGGACGCCCAGATATACCCGCGAGAATGCGGTGGCAAACGCTAGCACGAATAAGACCCACTTGCCTCTGGGCAGGAACACCGACCAGGCGAACGCTGCCGCAAATGCGGTTGTCGAATGCCCGGAAGGGAAGCTGTGAGTGAAAAGGTATTCGTAGACCACCCTCACGTCGTAAAGCGTGAGCAGCGGGCGCGGGCGGTCCCAGATATTCTTCGCGATCTGCGCGATTATGCCGGAAAATAAATAAGCCGAAAGCCCCGCATAACCCATACGGCGGACATTCACCCTGTCCCAGATGAATCCGGCCAGAATAATAAAAAGATTTATCCCGGCTTGTGTTACTCCGGCTCCGAACCAGGTGATTCCCACCATAAGCGGATCGAGCCAGATAGACGCAAGCCCGGTATTCACGGCTTTGAAAGCAGCCGCGTCCCACGCAGCTATAACCGCGCGGAAATGTTCAAAATTGATTGCTGATAAAGGCAAGAGCGCCATAAGCCCTTCCATGGAATTATGCTGGGTCCGAGGAAATTATAACCGATTATGCTCGCCGTGGAAAACGGGGGAGGAGGAATTATGAATTCAGAATTATGAGTGATGAATGAAGGGATCTTTTATTTTTCAGAAGGTTTGCCCACCGAAGTGGGAGCGGCGGATATGAAATGTACCATGCTAAAGCATAGAAACTTTCGACTTTCGATAGCCTGATTAAAGATCTTGATAGTTGATATCAGCTTTCCGCGGTTCACAGGCGGGCTTCGTATTTACCGGAATAGCTGTCAAGGGAAAATAGAGCCTGGATATTCGAGAGTTCGAAGAGGCCGACGGATCTTTCGGTGCGGAGGATTTGCTCGGGCACTTCAGGTTCGGAAAAGCATGTGAGGACTTCTAGGCGCTGCTCCGTTCTTTCTGCTTTGATGGGCCTTGCGCGGGTGAAATCGCATGTCCAATCCTTGCGTACCCATTTATTGGTGGAAAGCGAGATCCCGCCCGTGCACATGCCGCTCAGCATTTTTGTTACCGCAAGCACGAGAATACGGTCTGCCGTCAGAGGTGGACTACCTCCAGGCCTTCGACCGCGTCCGCGATTGCTTCGACCAAAAGCCGCCTGTGGCACTTTTCAGGCTTATCTTCCGCGTACAGCAGGCAGGGCTTACGAAACCCTTGTTCTTCAGCGAGGCGGAGAAAATCATGTGCCATGCTCCGCTCTTCGATAAGATTGAGGTAACCATCAACATACGCGTTCCAGTTCTTGCGCTTCTTGATGGTATCGAAGAGCCCTTCGGCCGGGGCGAATTCGGGTCTGTGGATATAGCCGATGCCGAAGCCTTCGGTGAGGATGAATTCAAGATCATCCCGCTTGGCGAACCCGGCGAGTTGAGAAGTATTGTGCAGGCGAACATCCGCCACGCAGTCCACCCCCGCGTCCCTGAGCCTGTCAACGAAGTTTCGCAGGCTGGTTTTGGTATAGCCGATTGTGAATAGCGTTTCCATTAAAAGAGCCCCTGTTGTTCGACCTCGGCAGCGGAACCATCGGGCATGATATGGGTTACTTCAACTCCCCAGCTCCGCAGAGTTTGCGCGAGAATGCGTTCGCGGTGGCAGCTCATGGGGTCCGCTTCGCTGCACATCAGCACCACGCGCTTTGATTTCGCCAGCTCGACGATCGCTTTGAGCTCGGTTTGAAACGCCTCGGTCTGAGCGAGTTTATCGTAATCCGGCTTGCCCGCGGCGGTGTAGAGAGATGTGTCTTTGGGCTTTCCGCCGATATAGGCGCCGGAGTAACGGTATTGGATGTCCGCCGCTTCGACGTGGTGCTGGAACTCGGCTTTGTTGAATTGGGATGCGTAGCGGCTGTAGGGGTCGCTGCGCACATCGACAAGCACCCCGATGCGGTGCTTTTTAAGCAGGTTCAAAAATTCGAGGATGTCGTGATTGGAGTGTCCTATCGTGAATATTTCAGCCATAACATTCTCCCAGGAACCGGCGCACACATTCTACAAGCTTTGCAGCTATAGCGCAAGGTTTGCATAAAAGAAGGGTGTATCCCATATTAAAGGTTCTCAGGGAAGGATCGCGGAGACGCGGAAGATACGCAGGACGCGGAAGGGAAAATTCTTAATGCTTAATTCTTAATGTTGAATACTTGTAGAGTGATAGTCTGACCAGAATTTATAGTCTCCTTTGATGCGAAAAAGACAACCAAACAAGATCAGGCTACCACCATACAAGTATTCAGAATTAACTCCCTTCCGTATCTCCGCGCCTCCGCGATTCCCTTTCACCAGAAATTAGGGATGCACCCATAAGAGAAGGGCAACATGAACTGGTTGACTGATAAATTATCATCACAAGAACAATTCAGCTTGCCAGAGCTGTTTTTATTCTCTTAAGAGCTTCCTCTATTTCGGCTTTTCCGGCGTGGCGGTTTACTACCATTCGGATAGCCTTGGGCGGGCGAGGGCTTACCAGGACCCCGGCGGATTTTAATTTAGCCGTGAAGTCTTCAGTCGATAAGCCGGTGGCGGAGTGGTCCACGTTCACCATATTCGTCTCCACGCTCTCCATGTTCACCTTGAGCCCCGGAATTTCGCTGATGCCTCTTGCCAGGGTTTTCGCGTTGGCGTGGTCCTCGGCGAGGCGATCGATCATTTTTTCAAGAGCTATTATTCCCGCGGCGGCGATTACACCTGCCTGCCTCATTCCGCCTCCCAAGCGTTTGCGGTGGAACCGGGCTTTATCGATGAATTCTTTACTTCCGACAACCATCGAGCCGAGAGGAGCGCTGAGGCCTTTGGAAAGGCAGAACTGCACGGAGTCGCAGTCATGCGCGTAGGCTGAAGCCGGTACCCCCGTGGTTATGGCTGCATTGAAGATGCGGGCTCCGTCGAGGTGGACGGCGAGTCCGTGCTCGTGAGCGACCGCGCAGAGCTTCTCATGCAGATCGAGCGGAATTACGCGGCCTCCGCTGCGGTTGTGAGTGTTTTCCAGGCAGAGAAGCCGGGCGGAAGGATAATGGATGTTGGGCTTGCGGATCGCGGCGACGACTTCGTCAGGGTCGAGCATTCCATTGTGGCTCTGGACGGGCATCGGGGTCCAGCCGGCGATGCTGCACATTCCACCGCCTTCGTAATAAAAGATATGAGCCTCCGGGTCGATCACTACTTCTCCTCCGAGCCCCGCGGCGTGAGTCATAAGCGAGACGAGGTTACCCATGGTTCCGCTGATAACGAGCATTGCGGCTTCCTTACCGAGCATCTGCGCCGCCATCGCTTCGAGTTTGTTCACGGTCGGGTCTTCTCCGAAAACATCATCACCGAGCGGAGCCGAGCGCATTGCGTCGAGCATTTCCTCGGTGGGAAGTGTCTGGGTGTCGCTTCTAAAATTGAGTATTTCCATTGATCAAGCCTCAGTTCAGTTGTTGGGATTAGTCACAATAGTCTATACGCAATTATTGGGGCTAAATCCCTTCTTCGGGTACCCCGAGGCCTTTAAAGTACTTTTCAATGCGGACGAGAATGGTGGAGATGGTCTGCGTGAGCGAGCCGATCTCCGCGATAGCCAGGATCAGGATGAAGAGCCATGCGATATAGGGAACGAAGAAGTAGAAGTAGATGAGCCCGGCTGAAACCCACACCCCCACGCACCATGGGCAGGAGAGCAGGTCCCCGATCACCCGGCGCATCCCGATGCCGCGTCTCATTCGAGTCTGAATCTCGCGTCCGGCGCACTCCAAAGGCGCTTCGCTAATCATTGATCGCTGGTTTCGTGAATATGTGGGATTAAGCTTTAGAATACTTAATGCCAATCAAATACGTAGGAAAATCGGCTTTGTAGAGGGTATATCTCCATGACCCTGAAGGCTCGGAGGTAGAGATAAATGGCGGAAAAGAAGGGCATCGGAATAATCGGCTATGGCGGTTTTGGGGAATTTATTCATCGCGCGTGGAACCAGATGGAAAACGCGCATGTTGTGGCGGTATGCGATGCGGACCCCAGGCGTGCTCCGGGTGGTGATGTCGCGTTTTATCCCTACATCGATAGCCTGCTCGCTGATAAAAGTGTCGAAATAGTCTCCATTGCCACTCCACCCAATACCCATAAAGATGTTGGCATTCAGGCGATGCGCGCGGGCAAGCATGTGCTTATCGAAAAGCCGCTCGCCTTGAGCCTCGAGGATGCGCTGGAAATCAAACAGGTTGCGAAGGAAACCGGCCGGGTAGCCAGTGTGGACTTCGTGCTTCGCTACAACCGAATTGTCGAGATGCTTCGTGACATTATTCAAGGTGAGGTTCTGGGTAAGCCCCGGCGGACTGATTTGCGCAATTACGCTATGCAGGACACCGTTCCCGAAGGGCACTGGTTCTGGGATCGCAAGATAAGCGGCGGGATATTCCTCGAGCACGGGGTGCATTTCTTCGACCTTGCGAGTTGGGTTCTCGATACCAGAGCTGCAAGCACATGTGCGATGACGGCTGAGAGAAAGCCGGAGATGGAAGACCGGGTGTTTGCGGCGGTTAAATATGAAAATGATGTCATCGGCACCTACTGGCACTCTTTTTCCCGGCCTCGCGAGCTTGAAACCACCACTTTCCACTTCGCTTTCGACCTTGGGGAGATCGAAATGATCGGCTGGATTCCGCTCGAACTGCGAATCTGGGGATGGACGGATAAATCGGGGCTCGATAAGTTAAAACTCCTGCGCCGCGGCACTCAGCTTAATGAAAAGCGGATGGATCCTGAAAAGGCTCATTCTTCCGATTATTATTATGATGTCGAATATGCGCTCGATACGGTGATAACTATCGAAGAATCCAAACTCGATGTCTACGCGGAAAACCTGCGCGGAATAATGGGCGACCTCATAAAAGCTATAGAAAACCCCTCTCACATCATGCGTGTGACTCTCGATGACGCGATCGAGGCTGTGCGTGTGGCGGAAATGGCGACGAATGCAGCCCACCCGGATTAGTCAGTCTGGGATGATCTATGCCAGTCTGGTAATTAATTGGTCACATGCGCAAACCGACAGGATTAACTGGTAATAATACCAGTTTACAGATGACTTTTTCGAGCATACACTCATAGAGAGTCAATGTATATCCCAGCTCCGGTCATAGATTGCCGTGAGCTTAAGAGAGGAGAGGAACATGAAGAAAATCTTCGCACTTATGGCAACAGTGCTCTTTGTGCTGCTTGCCGCCTCGCAACTGCCGGCTTTCACTCCCTTCTATGAAGGCTTTGAAAACTACAATGTTGCTCAGCTCGACTTCCAGGGTCCATGGTGGCCGCTCTATCCAAACGGTAACTTCCCCGCGGACCTCAGGGTTATCTCCGGCCTGGATCATGGCGTTACACCGCATGGTGGCAGCAAGATGGTCAGAGCCACCAACTATGGTGTGATCGACCAGGACGCTAACGGAATAAACCTTGCATACCGCGTAGGCGACGGTGCAATGCTCACCGGAAGTTTCGTGGTCGATTGGTGGTTTTATGATCAGCTTGGCCCCGGCGGCACCGCCTGTGTCGACTGCCTCGGCATCGACCAAGTTACAGGTGTTCCTAACAATGCCGATCCGACTAATACCTCGAGCAGCGCTTATGCCTGGGTTCAGCGTATGACGGTTGGTATGGCCGGTAACCAGACTACAGGTTTTGATGCAACCAAATATCAGGCCAGAATCATTGGTAATACCACGACTGACGGCGCTTATAATGCTCAGGGTTGGTTCAATCTGCCGTCTGCTACTCGCTCCATAGGCTGGCATGAGGGCAAGATAATCGTAAGCGCGCCCGCAGCTGACGGCACAAATACTCTCGCTGTCTATATAGACAACATGGTTACCCCGGCGATTGTAAAGAACTCTAAAACAAAGGGCGGCTTCAATGTGCTCGAGCTCTCCTGCGCTTATGGTACTTCGACTGCATATTTCGATGATATCAGCGTCACTCAGCTTCTGCCGCTCAGCGGGTTAATCAGCGATGCTAAAGCGCTTGCCGATGGCACCAACGTTGCGCTTCCCAGCAAGATCCTCACTGTTGCACCCGGAGGTGGACTCGCCGGCGACAGCGACGTAGTCTACGTTGAAGAATCTGGCCGCACGGGAGCGATCCGTGTTCATGCGCCGGGCGTTGCCGCGCTTAAGCTCGGAGAGGGTGATGTTGTGGGCGTGGTCGGTACAATCGCATCTGCAAACGGCGAGAAATATATCGATAACGCATTCCTTACTCGAGTCAATGGAGTAAAGCCTCTGGATGCGGTGGGCATGAGCAATAAGGCTGCCTGTGACAAGGCTGCTCTGGGTATGTTCGTGAAGATATGGGGAGCTGTACAGTCTGTTGGTTCCGATAACTTCGTTATCAGCGACGGAAGCGCCGTTCCTGTCACTGTAAAATGTGGAGCAACGATGACCAAGCCGAACACCGGAGACGTGGTGAGAGTTCGTGGAGTTATCGACAATGACGGTACCGGTCCCGTTCTTTATATGAACAATGAGCAGGTGGACTGGACCATGGGCGCAGCGGATTACCAGCCGCTCCCGTTCCCCGGCGCTTACAAATATGCCAGGGACTTCCTTGTCGTCGGCCCATTTGCCGATTCCACTCTTACTACCGATGCTGCTCGCCTTGGACATGATTTTATAGCCGATGCCACAGGTGGACAGGCCGATGAGACTACCCTTTGGCAGTCTGCTTATCGTCCTGCTCCCGGAGTTGCGTTGGGAGATAAGGTATGGAAACGAAGCAGTGGTGTTGGTGACAATGTCTCGTTCATCACCGAGTATCCAACCAACAACACGAACAGCGTGTTCTATGCTCATATCTGGCTTTACTCTCCAACCGACCAGATACTGGGAATGAGGATTGGAAGTGATGACTGCTCTCGGGTCTATGTAGATGGTCAGCAGTGCTATGAGACTCCCGATACTACCAAGGGTCGTAGTGAGAGCCAGGGTCAGGATTCCATAGGTTTCCTGCCTCTGCACACCGGCTTTAACAGTATCCTGATGAAGGTAGAGAATGGTACTGGTGGATGTGGGGTCGACATTCAGTTTGTGGACTCTTCAAACCAGGGGACTGCCGGTTATGGTGGCGCTGTTGGCTGGCCGGGGCTGGGTTACCTGTTAGCCAATCCGATTGCGCTGTAATAGAAAATGAAATGTAGACGCAGATAGCTGTCTGCGCTGATTAGACTGATGCCCGCTGTATAGTAATGTACGGCGGGCATTTGCTTATTACGCCCCTGCCCCTCTTCACTTCTGCTGAATGTTGCCTAACATTTATTACCTTTTGGATAGATAATATTCATGTGAAGGACTTGTGCAATATAATTGCCGGTATTCCATTCTTATTTGCAAGTATCTCATTAGTATTAATGCTAATTGGCTATGGTTTTGTGCAGTTGAGTTCTAAATGAATGCATCCAGTGATATATATGTAGTCTGTGATAAGTTATTTATCATCATCATTCCGCCATTGACTACCATTAGTCATGCAGTGTGTTGACATTGGCTTGTTAGCATGATAAACCGTATTAGGTTGAGTGGGTTGATCAGTATCGATCGATCTGTTACAACCGCAGTGGCCGGAATCACTGCCTACAAATCGATGCCGGCTGCACACATTGCGACAGCCGGCATCGACAATACATTGAGCACATAGTAAAAATGTGCCGTAAATATTTCATGATAAGAGGAGGTGGGCTGCAGAAAACTATAACAGCGCCAAAGGTCTCACCGGCAAACAGCACTCCGCGGCTGCTGCACGTGCGACCTGAAGCACAAGCCCAAGCTCAACTGCCGGAAACGGCAAGATAAGTTAGTGAGGAGAGGAAGTTGAGACAAGTGAAGAGCTTTAGATTAGTTCTTTTAGTAGCCATAATAGGCCTGTTCACAGCCGTAAGCGTTGCGGCAGATGTTGTGTATACTGATGATTTCGAGAGCTACAATCTCGGAGGCATAGACAAGAACCTTGCAACCGGACCAAACTACGCGCCTGAAAATACAGGCCAGCCCTGGTTTGGACCCTATGAACCCAATGCGGTCGTTGTTGGTGTGGACAGCGGTGTCACCCCTCACAGCGGCAGCAAGATGATCCGCGGCAAGCTCAATGCTTCAGCGGATATAGATCAGAACTGGATCAATATCGCCTACCGCTTCAACGGCGGCAAGCCCTACACCGGCAATGTCCAGTTCGACTTCTGGTTCTATGATGCCCTTGGAGCAGGCGGCTCTACCCTTAAGGACTACGCCGCACTGTGCTTCTATAATACAGCTCCTGCCGACCAGGAATATCCCAATCCTACTGCCGCTAGAGGCACGGATGCTAACTTGAATGTTGGCGCCACCCAGATTCAAAGACTCTCCCTTGGCGCTCAGGCATCACCTGCCAACTTGAATGTTTATCAGTGCAGAGTTGTCGGGGCCACTGATGGCTACTCCAGCGGCTGGATAAACACAAAGACTCCCCGCAGCATCGGCTGGCACCACTGCCGTATTCTTGTAGGCTCTGCCCTGCCTGATGCAACCAACTCAGTCTGCTTCTTTGTCGATGACATGGATCATGCCACCGCATTCCACAACTCGGTCCTGAAGTGGGGCTACAATGTCCTTGAGGTCAACACCGAGTTCGGAGCCCAGACCGGATACTTCGACGATGTCACTTTCAGCACCGTCACCGGATCGGCCACAACACTCGGCGCGATAAGCTCTGCCGCTGATGGAGCCCTGGCCGATATAGGCAGCGCCGAAGTGGTTGCTGTTGGTGGTGGAATACCTAATGACACACTCTTTATAGAGTCAGCTGACCGCTCTGCCGCCGCGCGAGTACAGGTAGCTGATGCTTCGGCTCTAAAAGTTGGCCCTGGTGACACAGTCACAATAATGGGCAAAGTGCAGACAGCCGCCACAGGAGAGAGATATATAGCAGCTTACGGTGTGACTCGTCTGGGCTCTATGAGACCTGTCGATGCGGTGGGTATGAGCAACAAAGCCGCTGCCGATGCCAAGGCTGAAGGTATGTTCGCAAAGCTTTGGGGAACAGTGCAGTCGGTCGGCTCCGATAACTTCGTCATCAGCGATGGGAGCGGTGCTCCTGTCAAGGTTATCTGCGGGACCAGTATGACCAAGCCTAATGCTGGAGACATGATAAGAGTCCGTGGCGCCGTTTCTAAGGATGCCGATGGCCCTGTTCTTTACATGAACAATGAGCAGGTGGACTGGACCGCCGGCAGCGCTAGCTATCAGCCGCTCCCGTTCCCCGGCACGTATAAGTATGCCAGAGACTTCCTTATCATCGGCCCGTTTGCTGCTGATTCTACTCTGGTTACCGATGCGGATAGGCTTGGCCATGACTTCATATCCGATGCTACTGGTGGACAGGTTAGTGAGAGCACTCTCTGGCAGTCTGCTTATAGCCCTGCTCCCGGTGTTGCGTTAGGAGATAAGGTCTGGAAGAGAAGCAGTGGTGTTGGCGACAATGTGGTGTTCACCAACGAGTATCCGACCAACAACTACAACTGCGTGTTCTATGCTCATATCTGGCTTTACTCTCCAACCGACCAGACGATAGCTATGAGAATCGGCAGTGACGACTGCTCCATGATCTACATAGACGGTCAGCAGTGCTATGAGACATCTACACTAGCAGGTCGTGGCGAGCAGCAGGGTCAGGACCTTGTTGATTACCTGCCGGTGCACTCCGGCTTCAACAGCATCCTTGTGAAGGTGGAGAATGGTCCTAATGCTACCGGCAATCCGTGTGCCTGTGACATTCAGTTCGTCAGTTTCGATAATCCTGGCGCTGCCGGTTATGGTGGCGCTGCCGGCTGGCCGGGGCTGGGCTACCTGTTAGCCAACCCGGTTGCGCTTCAATAGAGCGATGATTACCTGATAAACAAAAAGCCCGCCGCATGTCAATGTGCGGCGGGCTTTACCATTATCGGGCTGCTAATCCCGTAGTGCTTCTATCATTGCTATAATGTTCTCCGGTGGCACATCCCCCGGTACGGCATGAGTAGGACCGGCGATATATCCTCCACCAGGGCCCATTGTCTTGATCATGTTATGCGTTACCTGCTTGACTTCATCGGGCGAGAGCCAGGGAAGGACGCGCTGGGTGCTGATTCCGCCCCAGAAAGCAAGCCGGTTTCCGAATTCCTGCTTTACCTCGGAAATGTTGTAGATCTCGGGCTGGAAGGTCTGGTAGACATCCAGGCCTATGTCGATAAGATCGCCGAAGAGTTCGGAGATATCTCCGCAGCTGTGATGAGAAGTGAACTTGCCCGCGCGCTTCACCGGCTCGAGCATCTTCGCTACCCGCGGTTTGATGAATCGCCGCCAGTAGTTCGGGCCCATTATAAGCCCTTTCTGCTGCCCCCAATCGTCGCCGAAATGTATTCCATCGATCGGGTATTCCAGAGCGATCTCTATGATCTTCAAGTTGTATTCGCAAATCGCTTCTAGAAGCTCATCGACAAAATCGGGTTCGGTGACCATATCGATCAGCAGGTTTTCCATCCCTCTTAAAGACCATGCGCGCTCGAAAAGCGAGAAGCCTACCGCCGCGATAGCGCATTTATCCTCGGCGCGTTCCAGGGTCTGCTCGATAATTTTACGCCACTCGGATTCCTCGATTTGAGGGAAATTGTAACCTGAAAGAGTCGGCTCAGGGAGGAGATAATCCTCTACTACCCCGATGTCTTTATCCGCTCCGGCACGGTTCCAGACTACCCCGAACCTGTCGCGCCAGTAGCCTGGCCTGATTTCATCCGCGTGATTATATTGAGCTTTTATGATGTGGTTGCCGATGCTTTCGATGTAGTGCGCATCGCCGGTATATTCAGCCAGCCTCGTATTTGCGGGAATGGTCAGATCGACCTGATATGGAACCCTGTCCGGTTCTTCGTGCCGGACAGCGGCAAGTATTCGCTCTCGACGAGTCATTTCAGCCTCCCGAATAACAGCTATTACTGATCGGTTACTAATCCGGTGCAATTTTACCTCCACGTGGGAAGGAATTTATCCTCGATTGGTGCAAACTCCTCGAATAATGAGTATGTAACTGTCGCTTATTGTCTACTGTTGCCTGAGTTGGGTAAAAGGAGGTCTGAGATGATACGACGATTATGGTATTTACCGATCGCGTTTGTTGTGCTTTGCTCATGCTCGAGCAGAGATATCTCCGGCGCGTCGAAAACCAGAGGGGCAAAGATGGCAATTGAATTGAAAAGTTCTGCGTTTTCAGAAGGCGGCTCGATACCTGATAAGTATTCGTGTAACGGTCCAAATGTCTCACCACCACTGAAGTGGAACACCATACCTCAGGATACAAAGAGCATTGCGATTATCGTCGATGATCCGGATGCTCCGAGAGGGGATTGGGTCCACTGGGTTGTCTACCACCTGCCTCCGAGCCTTCGCGACCTGCCTGAGCGTATTCCTAAAGATAAAATTTTAGGAAATGGAGGCAGACAGGGGACAAATGATTTCGGCAAGATCGGTTACGATGGTCCCTGTCCGCCCAGCGGTACACATCGTTATTATTTCAGGATCTACGCGCTCGATGCTGAGGTTCTCACCGAGCCCGGCGCCACCAAAGCGCAGCTGTTAAAAGCAATGGATGGGCATATACTCGCCGAAGGCCAATTGATGGGGCGTTACAGTCACAAATAGGTCTAATGAGTTTCGCATAATGATGTGATGTAACGGCGGGTCGGATCGAGCACGAAACCTTCTGCCAGGTTATCGCTACATTACCCGAAACTCAGTAATGCCAGCTGTGATTGTATTTATTTTGGGAGTTTCGGCCAGGAACCACGGGTTACGGTATTTGCATCTGATATAAATTATCCGGGAGGAAGTAAATGAGAAGTACAAAAGCGGAATTGAAGGCTATTAAAGGTCCACTTAGCGAAGATGAACTCAGGAGGATGAATGCCTACTGGCGAGCCGCGAATTACTTGTCGGTAGGGCAGATATATCTCCTCGATAACCCTCTCTTGCGAAGACCACTCACGCTCGGCGATGTTAAACCCAGGCTCCTTGGTCACTGGGGCACGACTCCCGGCTTGAATTTCATCTATGTCCACCTCAACCGGGTAATAAAGGAGAGGGACTTGGATATGATCTATGTATGCGGGCCGGGGCATGGTGCGCCGGGGATCATTGCCAATGTCTACCTTGAAGGCACCTACAGCGAAGTCTATCCGGATGTGTCGCAGGATGTCGAAGGTATGCGCAATCTCTTCAGGCAGTTCTCGTTCCCGGGTGGAATCCCGAGCCACACCGCGGCTGAGACTCCGGGTTCTATCCACGAGGGCGGTGAGCTCGGTTACTCCCTCTCGCATGCATTCGGCGCCGTATTCGATAACCCTGATCTTATTGCCACTTGTGTGGTCGGCGATGGCGAGGCTGAGACCGGTCCGATGGCTACATCGTGGCACTCGAACAAATTCCTCGATCCAATTACCGACGGCGCTGTCCTCCCGATCCTCCATCTTAACGGATATAAGATCGCAAACCCCACGGTGCTCGCGCGGATCAGCCATGAAGAGCTCGAGGACCTTTTTGTCGGTTACGGCTATAAGCCGTATTTTGTAGAGGGCTCGGATCCCGCTACCATGCACCAGCTTATGGCGCAGACGCTGGACGATGTGATCTCGGAGATCAAGAGCATACAGTATAACGCTCGAATGAGTGGAGAGGTGGAACGGCCGCGCTGGCCGATGATCATCCTGCGCTCGCCTAAGGGGTGGACAGGCCCTAAGGAAGTGGACGGGCTGAAAGTTGAAGGATTCTGGCGCGCGCACCAGGTGCCGATGGGTGATCTTGCGGAAAAACCAGAGCACCTGCGGCTCCTTGAAGAGTGGATGAAGAGCTACAAGCCCGAGGAGCTTTTTGACTCGAACGGCAGGCTTTTCGATGATCTTGCTGATCTGGCTCCCAGAGGCAACCGGCGAATGGGCGCGAACCCGCACACCAACGGCGGCCTCATGCTCAAGGATTTGCGCATGCCTGATTTCCGTGATTACGCGGTCGAGGTTCAAAGACCGGGTCAAGTTGAGGCTGAGACGACACGCGTTCTGGGCAAGTTTCTGCGCGATGTAATCAAGCTCAATATGAATAACTTCAGGATAGTAGGGCCCGATGAGACATCCTCCAACCGGCTCGATGCTGTTTTCGAGGTAACGGGTAGGGAGTGGGTAGCGGATATCTATCCCGATGATAGAGACCTTTCGCCTGATGGGCGTGTTATGGAAATATTGAGCGAGCACACCTGCGAAGGCTGGCTCGAAGGCTATCTGCTCACCGGTCGACATGGTTTATTCGACTGTTATGAGGCGTTTATCCATATAGTAGATTCGATGTTCAATCAGCACGCGAAGTGGCTGAAGACAATCCGCCGTATCCCCTGGAGGCGTCCGATCGCATCGCTTACCTATCTGCTTACTTCGCACGTATGGCGGCAGGATCATAATGGCTTCTCGCACCAGGATCCGGGCTTTATAGATCATGTTGTGAATAAAAAAGCAGATGTCATCAGGGTCTACCTGCCGCCGGATGCAAACACGCTGCTTTCCGTTGCGAACCACTGCCTGCAAAGCCGCAACTTCATCAACGTGATCGTGGCGGGTAAGCAGTCTTCTCCGCAGTGGCTGAATATGGATGCGGCTATCAAACACTGCACCGCCGGGATCGGGATATGGGAGTGGGCGAGCAATGATATGGGGAGCGAGCCGGATGTTGTGATGGCGTGCGCGGGCGATGTGCCGACTCTCGAGACTTTGGCGGCTGTTTCCATCCTGCGTGAGCATTTACCCGACCTTAAGATACGTGTGATCAATGTGGTCGATCTGATGACTCTTCAGCCACAGGAAGAACACCCGCATGGGCTCTCGAATAAGGATTTTGATAGCCTGTTTACCACCGATAAGCCAATTATCTTCGCTTATCACGGCTATCCATGGTTGATCCATCGCCTGACCTATCGGCGTACAAACCATAAGAACCTTCACGTGCGCGGATACAAGGAAGAGGGCACGACTACCACACCGTTCGATATGGTGGTGTTGAACGATCTTGACAGGTTCCACCTCGTAAACGATGTAATTGATCGTGTTCCGAAGCTTGGTTATCAAGCTGCTTATGTGAAGCAGGCGGTGCGCGATAAGTTGATCGAGCACAAGTCTTATATCAAGGAATGCGGGCAGGATATGCCGGAGATACGGGAGTGGAAATGGCCGAGTGAGTGTTGAACGGGTGATTGTAAGCTTTCAACAGGCTCGGTGAAAATTGCTGGGCCTGTTTTTGCATATAATCCGCCTCATGTTGGTATAAAGGATATGCCCGATTAATCTAACCCAACAATGAGGATACGATATGCCAACACGCACATCAGAAGCTGAATGGAAAGGAAACCTGCGCGAAGGGCAGGGAATGATGAAACTCGGGAGTGGGGCCTTCGAAGGACCTTATTCCTTCACCTCTCGATTCGAAGATGGCGCCGGCACAAACCCCGAAGAGCTTATAGCGGCGGCGCATGCGGGCTGCTTCAGCATGGCGCTCTCGGCGATACTGAGCGAAGCGGGATTCGAGCCCAGGAGCGTTCGGACAACCGCGAAAGTTTCTATCGAGAAAGCCGGCGAAGGCTTCGCGATCAAAAAGAGCGAGCTTCACACGCAAGCCGAGGTTCCTGACATAGACGAAGCGACCTTTATGGAAAAAGCAAACGCGGCGAAGGAAGGCTGCCCGGTATCGAAGGCTCTTGGTGGAGTTGAGATTACTCTCGATGCCAAGCTGGTTTAGGTTATGCTTTGACTTACATATCCGAGCATTTAACAATGGGTCTGGCCTGGAATAAGCCGGGCCCTTTTTAGCTAAACCTGGGAGGCGGCCGGCTTGAGCCGCGACGAGCCGGCTGTGGTTTTGCTGGGTATTATATAACATCGATTGATTTTCCGATTTGAGGAGCTACCCCTATGACAAATAGCGTCGATAAGGTCTGGGAGACAGCAAGAGCCTTCCAGGCAAGCCGCATTCTTCTTACCGGTTTCGAGCTTGGTGTATTTGCCACACTCGGCGATAACGCAATGACTTCAGCCGAAGTCGCATCTAAAATTGGAGCCGATCCGCGTGCTGCCGACAGGCTCATGGACGCGCTTGTAGTTCTGGGGTTGCTCACTAAAGAAGAAGGGAAGTTCCGTAATTCCGGCGAAGCTCGAGAAACCCTTGTTCCAGGCAAGCCCACTTACGCTGGTGGAGCGCTCGGGCATGTGATCAGTCTGTGGAAATCGTGGTCCACGCTCACCGATGCAGTGCGCAAGGGCACATCGGTCTTTAAGCACGAAGATGAGGCAAGGGCGGAGTTCGTTAAGCCATTCATTGCCGCTATGCACTTCAATGCAAGCAATCTCGCGCCTATTATTCTTAAGCAGATCGACCTGACAGGGGTGCGCCGTGTGCTCGACGTGGGCGGAGGAAGCGGAGCTTACTCGATTGCCTTCTGTAAAGCCAGTCCTGAAATCACATCGGTAATTTTTGATTTGCCCGATGTTGTCCCGCTTACGAATGAATACGCCGCCAAAGCCGGAGTGGCTGACCGAATTTCTACGGTGACAGGCGATTTTAACACCGACAATCTTCCTGTCGGCTTCGATCTCGCATTCCTCTCGCAGATCCTCCATTCCAACAGTCCTGATGAAAACGAGAGACTTATGCGTAAGGTCGGAACGGCGCTGAACCCCGGCGGGCAGATAGTGGTGCAGGAGTTTGTGGTGGATGAAGACAGGATATCGCCCCCGGGCCCGGTGTTTTTCTCGCTCAATATGCTGGTCGGCACAAAAGCCGGAGATACCTATACGGAAAAAGAGATCGGCTCGTGGCTTGATGGAGCAGGTTTTGGTGAAATAAAGCGAATCGATCCACCCGGCACAGGCACAACGCTCATGATGGGCAGAAAATCGCATTAGGGCTGATTCGGGTCATCACACTCACATTTCGACGCGGTAAATGCCCGTTCGCACGCCTGCCAAAGTAGGAAGGAATGTGAAAGTCAACCCACTAATTCGGTAACAACTATAACACCTCGGAACATGGACAGTTACAGCCTCGTAAATACGAGGGAATAACGCAGATTTGGAGGCAGTAATGATCAAACAACCAGCCGGCAGAATTGCGCGCATCGTAGCGCTCCTGCTGCTAATCCAATTGCTGGCGATCTCCGGCGCGCTTGCACAGCCGTCGGCGGTGAAGGAATATAAGCTCGATAACGGCCTCACAGTGCTCATCAAGGAGACGCATGCGGCGCCTGTGCTTACGGCGCAGATATGGTTTAAGGTCGGCTCCCGAAACGAGCATGAGGGCATTACGGGGATATCCCATATTCTGGAACACTTGCAGTTCGCGAGCAGTAAAAATTATCCCAAGGGAAAGATCAGTGAGATGGTCCACGAGCGCGGTGGTATCGACAACGCCGCCACCTGGACAGATTTTACTTATTACTGGGAACTCATGTCGAGCGAGAACCTCGACTTCACTATAAAGACGATGGCTGAAAGGGTCGGCGGCGCTCTGCTCAAGCCCGACGAGTTTGCGAAAGAGCGCACCGTTGTGCTCTCGGAGCTCGAAGGTGATGAAAACGACCCGGACACCCTTCTTTATCAGAACGTAATGGCGACGGCGTTTCAGGCCAGCCCATATCATTGGCCTACCATCGGTTGGCTGAACGACGTCAAGAACATCGATCGCAGCCAGCTCGTAGCTTACTATGATGCCTGGTATCATCCCAACAACGCTACACTGGTGCTTGTGGGCGACATCGATCCCGCCAAGGCAATGACCCTGGTGAAGCGTTACTTCGGCAAGATACCCAGCGAGCCTCTTCCCAGGCAGCCTTACACTAAAGATCAGCCGCAGGATGGAATACGGACGGTTACGGTGCGCCGCGAGGGGACAGCCGAGCGCGTGATCCTCGGTTATCATGTCCCGAGTATTAACGACCCCGATTCCTATCCGCTCACCGTGCTCGATCAGATTCTCAGCGGTGGCCGTTCGAGCCGGCTTTACCAGGCGCTTGTCGAAAAGCGGCTTGCGACTTCGGCGTGGTCGAGCGCCGGTAATCGAGAGGATCCTTCGCTCTTCATGCTCGGCGCAACGGGCAGTCAGGGTGTGACCGCCGACCAGCTCGAAAAGGCGCTGCGCGAGCAGGTGGAGCTTATTAAGAGCGCTCCACCGACCCAGGAAGAGATGCAGACAGCGAAGAATCAGATCGAAGCTGATTTCGTCTATCAAAACGACAGTGTTTCGGATCAGGGTGAGCAGCTCGGTTATTATAACACTATCACTTCCTGGCACTATCTCGAAACATTCATTCCAAGGATCAAGGCGGTAACAGCCGAGCAGGTGCAGGCGGTTGCGAAAAAGTACTTCAACAATACCAACCTGACCGCCGGTAAGTTCGTTCCGACCGGTCCCCCCGCTGGTGGTGTGGAAACCGGACCGCCCGCAGGACCTGTTCACTTCAGCCCGCTACCCGGACCCACTTATGGCATGAGTTTTTACAGGAACCCTGCTTCATTAGCCGGACGTGGGCCAAAGACGGTATCTCGCCCGGTATCCGCGGCCGGTGTGCCTCAGGCAAGCAGCAAGGCGATCGTCAAGCCTTACCGCGTGGTGCTCGATAACGGAATGGTCGTGATCGTGCAGGAGAACCACTCCAATCCCACGGTCGCTATCGCGGGGAATATGAAGGCGGGAAGCAACTTCGACCCGGCCGGCAAAGATGGTGTTGCATCGCTCACCGCAAGTATGATCAGTCGAGGCACCACGAGCCGCACATCGCTGCAGATAGCCAAGGCATCGGAGCAGGTCGGCGCAAACATAAGTTCATCCGCTGATGATGAGTCGATGGATTTCAGCGCGAAGTCGCTTACCAAGGACTTCCCGCTGGTGCTCGATCTGCTTTCGGATGAATTCAGAAATGCGACATTTCCGGAGCAGCAGTTCGAGACGCTCAAGGGACGGACTCTATCTGAGCTTGCTGAGAGCAAGGAATCTCCCGAATCACAGGCGACGCGTATGTTCTATCATACGATCTATCCGCCCGGGCATCCTTATTATCAGCCGACCGTAGCGCAGGCGCAGCAAGAAGTTCAGTCGATCACACGCGACGACTTGGTCAATTTCTACAAGACATACTATCGTCCCGACACGACTATTATTGTGATCGCCGGTGATGTTGACAGTAAAAAGGCAGTCGAGCTTGTGAAGTGCTACTTCGGCGACTGGAAAGCTTCCGGTCCGGCGCCGAAAGTTGAGATACCAACGGTTATGCCGCAGACTCAGTCCAAGCGGGTCGTGATTCCGATGATGGATAAGACCGAGGTCGATGTGATCTACGGTTATGCTCTGGGCATGAAGCGAAGTAATTCCGATTATTATGCGATGCGGATTATGAACCAGATCCTTGGCGGTTCTGGAGCGCTCACGAGTGTTCTTGGAGAGCAGATCCGCGAGCAGCGAGGGTTGGTGTATGACGTTCGCTCCGGCTTCGATGCCGGGCTTGGAGGAGGACCATGGTATGCGAGCCTTGGTTCTAATCCGAAGAATGTCGATCAGGCGATAGATGTTCTTCGCAAGCAGATCGCGCTGTTCAAGCAGAATGGAGCCACGCAGAAGGAGTATGAGCAGGCGAGAGAGTTCATTATCGGTGTCTTCCCGGTAGCTCTGGAGACCAATGCCGGAGTAGCTCGCGCGCTCCTCAGCGCCGAGTTCTACGGTTTAGGCATGAATTATCTCCGGGACTACGCGAAGATCTATCGTTCGGTGACTCTCCAGCAGGTGAATGCCGCCGCGAGGAAGTATCTGCATCCTGAAGCGGCTACGCTCGTAATCGCCGGGCCGTATCAAGAGAAAACATCGAAGCCGTAATAACAATAAAGCAGCTAGATAATTAAACGATGAGGCCCGGCATATCGCACCGGGCCTTTTTTATTGCCTTCTCACAAAGCCTTATGTTTGTATCCTCGTTAAATTGATCATATCCGTATTAGTAGAAATTAAGATGACTTTGGGAGGTAACTAGGATGCACACACGGCCTAAGACATATACGATGGTGGGAGTTACTCTCATCATCTTTCTCGCCATTGCGGCGCTCATATTTGCCCCTTCCTGCGCTCAGCAGCAGCCTGCTGAATATGGATCGGGACCGACAGGCACTCTTCTTAATGAAGAAGTCAGGATAATCGATATCGTAAAGCGTATATCTCCCGCGGTAGTCGCGGTTACGCAATATGATGAGAACGGGAAGCGCACGGGACTTGCATCGGGGATTATCGTGTCTCCTGAGGGGGAGATCCTTACCAATAACCATGTCGTCTCCGGCGCTGCCAAGCTCGTTGTTACACTTTCTGACGGTAGAGATATGACCGCTAAAAACCTTGGCGGTGATCCTCTTATCGATCTTGCGATAATCAAGGTAAACGCGTCGGGCTTGCAGACCGCCCCGCTTGGTGACTCCGATCGCCTGCAGATCGGACAGACAGCTATTGCCATCGGTAACCCCTATGGCTTCGAGCGCACGGTCACCGTGGGTGTGGTGAGCGCGCTCCACAGATCGATTCCCGGTGGAGGAGCATCTCTGAGCAACCTGATTCAAACCGATGCTAAAATTTACCCTGGTAACAGCGGAGGACCGCTCCTCGACAGCAGCGGCAGGGTGATCGGTGTGAATACGGTCGTTGTTGGCGGCGAAACCGGAGTCCTCGGTTTTGCGATACCTATAAACACCGCCAGGCGGGCGATGCAGGATGTGAGTAGAGTGGGCCATGTGCAGGTGCCGTGGCTTGGTATAACTTATGGCGATGTGACCAAGCAGATCGCTTCGGCGTTCCATTTACCGGTAAATCAGGGAGTAATTGTTGCGGATGTTGCGCCTGGAGGCCCTTCGGCACTTGCCGGAATTAAGAAAGGCGATATAATCGTTGAGGTAGATGGACAAAAGGTAGCCGACGGCGGTGATCTGCAGAAGGTTTTGCAGGGTAAAAACGTCGGGAACAGGATATCGGTTACCGTCTATCGTGATGGCAAGCGGCGTACGTTTGATGTGACTCTCCAGGAAATGCCGATGAATTTGAGAGAATCGTCTGACTAGCTGCTGCCGGAAAGGTGGAAGTCAGCGATCCTTGAATACAAAGGCATCTAATTCGAGCATATCTGTTGTATTGTTGTATCATCGCATGGGGCCGCCGAAACTCGGTTCGCTGGTTGCGGGCCAGTATGTGGCCCCATACGTGTTCAAATGGGGCATCGATTATCTTAAAAACGGCGGTTGGGAGTGCGTGTCTCTGGCGGACTGCATCGAAATGGGCCGTATGGGGCAGTCGCTTTCCAACCGCTTTGCCATTACCTTCGATGATGGCTATCTTAGCGTCTACGAGCACGCTTGCCCCGCTCTGCGGGAACGTGGTATGACGGCTACGATCTACGTGGTTGCGAACTCCATCGGTGGAATCAATGACTGGGACAAGCGCGCGGGTGACCAGGAGGAAAAAGTAATGACCGCGTCGCAGGTTCGCGAACTCTCTTCATACGGGTTCGAGATCGGCGCGCATACGCTCACTCATCCACACCTGACGAACCTCGATGATGATCAGCTCCGAAGTGAGATTATCGATAGTAAACATAAGCTCGAGGATCTGATCGGCAAGGAGGTTGCTTCTTTTTCATATCCCTACGGTGATTATGACAGCCGCGTGCTCAACGCCGCGATCGCCGCGGGTTATTCCAATGCCGTCAGCACAAGGCTCGGGATTATCCTTGAGGGCACGAGCCTGTTCGAGATACCCAGGGTGAATGTCCGCTGGAATGCGATCGGCCCGCTTCTTATGCGCAAGATTCGCCGCGCTGAAAGGGCATCGGGCGTAAGGCCATGAGTTCCCTTCGCATACTCGAGGCAATTACACCTTCCCGTATCGGAGGGGCTGAAGTCTTTGTTACCGAGCTCTACAGGAGCTTTTCGGAGCTTGGCGCTGAGGTTCAGGTCTTTTGCCCCGCCGGCCGGCCCTTTGTCGACTACGCATCCCGCCGCGGCATTGCACCTGTTACATGGAAGACGCACGGTAAGGTCGATCCTGTTACGGTCATTAAACTGGCGAGCCTGATGCGCCGGCGGCGGATCGATGTGATTCACACCCATCTTTCCACCGCAAGCCTTTTGGGAGCGTTCGCGGCAAAGCTTGCCGGGAAGCCTTCGGTCGCGCACGTCCACGGTCTCAACACCGCCACATGCTTCAGGTATTCCACGCGCGTTATCGCGGTTTCAAAGGCGGTAAAGAGTCATCTTCGCAAGCAGGGGATACCGGAGGAGAAGATTCGGGTAGTGCATAACGGCGTCGATCTGATCCGGTTTCAGCCGATGGATATTCGCGAAGCTAAGATCAAGCTCGATTATGACCCGGATGCTCCTGTTTTTGGCGTTTTCGGCAGGCTTTCGAGCGAAAAGGGGCAGCGCGTTGCGATAGAGGCTATGTTTCTTATCGCCAAAGAGCATCCTGATGCGATCTTGAATATAGTCGGCGATGGCGCTGACCGTGCGGACCTTGAAGCAACTGCTCGCGCGCTAAGTATAGGCGATAATGTGCGTTTCACCGGTTTTGTGGATGATATAAGGGAGCAGATGTCAGCCTGCGATGTGGTGATAGTGCCATCGGTCTGGGGCGAAGGTTTCGGCCTTGCCGCGGTGGAAGCGATGGCTCTGCGGCGTCCGGTTGTGGCGGGAGCGACCGGCGGGCTGGTCGAGATAGTGATCCCTCATGAGACAGGTTATCTTGTCACTCCCAATGATCCGGAGGCGCTTGCCGAACCGCTCATCGAACTGATCAACAACCCTTCCCTCGCCGCGTTTATGGGAGCGAAGGGCCGCGCGAGAGTAGAGGAGCACTTTGCCCTGGGAACCCAGATGCGCAAGGTGTTGGGGGTATTGGAGGAGGTTGTTCCATGAGCTCGAAACCCCTCGCACTTTCAGTAAAGCTCATCGTCCTCGGTGAATCGGGGTGTGTGCTTCTTTTGAGGCGCTCGATGGCTTCGAAGAATAACCCCGGCAAATGGGATTTACCTGGCGGGAAGGCTGATCCCTGCGAGACTCTCGATAAATCCGCCCGGCGTGAAGTTTTTGAAGAGACCGGACTCGACATCATCATAGGCCGTATCCTTGGCGCCGCCGAATCCGAATCTCCTGATAAACGAATCGCTTATCTAATCCTCGAAGCCCGCGCGGAATCGAACGAAGTAGAGCTGAGCGATGAGCATGATGCTTATACCTGGGTCTCTCCGGTTGATCTGCCCAATTACGATCTGTTGCCCCAGTTTCGCCCTGTCGTCGATGCCTGCGCTAAACGCTGACGATCGCTTTTATTCGTTGGTCGGCATGTGCAGATACATCGACTGCAGCGCGATATTTCCCGGTCCGGTGAATCTGTTCCAGAAAAGCTGGCCCGCGCTCCCGAATAGTCCCGTCGAAAGCCGCTGGAAGATCGTCTCCATTCCCACCGTGCGGTCTTTATAGATCCATCCGCCCGGCTCGATATCGATCTGCTCACCCGGGCCCAGGGTTACCATAAACACGTTTCCATATCCGTGCAGCCACAGGACACCATGATCCCGCTGGCAAGCAAACGTGTCGATAAAGAACCCCGTTCCTCCGAAAAGCACATTCGCAGCGCCTTTTACGCGGGTGAAGGAATAGTCGACGCCGTCTGTGGCGGCCAGGAACTGGTGCTCCCGCACATCCACCACCTGTCCCGGCGCCAGGTGCAGCGCGAACACATGCCCGGCTCCATCCCGGCTGAATGCAATTCGCCCCGGTCCTCTGGCTTCGGTCATAAATACCGGCATCCCGGACATAATTCGCTTGAATGCCCCTTTTAACGGTTTGATTCCGACCTCGACCATCGGGTCTTTCCACAGCAGAACATGGTGCTCGAAGAATACCGGAACCTGCGATATTTCAATCTGCAGCGCCGGGACAAGCTCTCCCTCTACATGGTAAGTGACACCGCCATAGGTCTCATCCCGTACATTCGTCGGCAAGAGAACAGGAACCACCATAAACGCATCCTCCTGATCGGTAGTTACAAAGGGATTCGACAAAATATCCGCCAATCCTGCCGTCTGCGGGAAGAGGAACTAAGCGCATGCATGGATCGTATCCAATATAGGCAGTAATTTTATCTCAAAACGGGTAAAATCATTGCAGAGGTAAATGTATGACAGCATCTGATTACGGAGTCGCGATCGCAGGTGCGGCTCTTATTGCTTTTTTAATATGGTTCTTCTTCGGCAAGAAAGCGGGAAGCGAGACGGTAGTTGAAGCAGCATCCGCCGGTTCGGTTGACCAGGTGGAGCTGGCGCTTGGCGGTCTTCACTGCCCGAGCTGCCTGCTCGCTATCGAGCGAATGTGGAAGCGAACCGAAGGCGTGCTGGATATCAACGCGAATTTCGACACCATGCGCGCTATCGTAACCTATGATCCTTCAAAAGTCTCGGTGGAAAAGATCGCCGCGCAGGTCGAGAAACTCGGTTACACCGCAACCCCCATTATCGAGGAATCCGGTGAACCCGAGGGAAGCGCCCAGAGCGCTGAGGAAGAGCTGCGTTACCTGCAAATCCGGTTGATCGTGAGCATAATTCTCACCATACCTGTCGCCATATTCGGCATGGCGCTCGACGCGATGCCGCCATCGCCGATGGTCTATGCAGAGTTCGTGCTCACCGGCATCGTGCTGTTCTGGGCGGGTGGACGAATATTCAAGAGCGCGTGGGGCTCGATCAAGAACCGCGCGAGCGATATGAACGTGCTGATTGCGGTCGGCACGCTCGCTGCATATATCTACAGCACAGCGGTGACTTTCTTCCCGTGGGTGTTCCGTGGCAGCGGAATAGCTCCGCATGTCTATTTCGAGACCGCAGCGGTCATCATTACCCTGATCCTCATCGGCAGGCTGCTCGAAACCAGGGCGAGAAGCCACACATCCGACGCTATAAAGAGGCTTCTGGGCCTTCAGCCGCGGACCGCGCGCGTAATTCGCGATGGCCAGGAGATCGATGTGCCTGTTGACGAGGTAAAAGTCGGCGATATAGTCCGTGTGCGTCCCGGTGAGAAGATACCGGTCGATGGGACAATCGAAGATGGCTCTTCGACTGTCGATGAATCGATGATCACCGGTGAGAGTATCCCCGCCGAAAAGCAGCCTGGTGATGAAGTTATCGGCGCAACGATCAACCGCACCGGCAGTTTTACCTTCAAAGCTACCAAGGTCGGCAAAGATACTATGCTCGCGCAGATCGTGAAGATGGTCCGGCAGGCGCAGGCTTCCAAAGCCCCTATCCAGAGAATGGCTGATGTGGTTGCGAGCTACTTCGTGCCGACGGTGATAAGCATAGCAATTGCTACGTTTGTTGTCTGGTTCATCTTTGGGCCTTCGCCTGTGTTAACGTTCGCGGTTTTGAGCTTTGTGGCTGTGCTCATCATCGCCTGCCCCTGCGCGCTCGGGCTC
>Ga0123519_10001855_pt1 | contig 36014 bp, 36 predicted proteins | sample YelNatPaOPRAMG02_FD_87396 | JGI IMG/M metagenome (GOLD analysis project Ga0123519, IMG submission 87396) | Hot spring microbial communities from Yellowstone National Park - Yellowstone National Park OP-RAMG-02 (version 2) | ecosystem: Environmental > Aquatic > Thermal springs > Hot (42-90C) ... | reverse complement strand
TTTAAGAATTTGCGGACTGGTGCAGGCAGGATTTGCATCTTATAAGCCAGTAAAGAAAGAGTTTCCTGTTTTTCCGTCTGGTAAATAAGCTTAAAGGATGTTCTGGATGAAATTGAGAATATCGCCAGCAGATGCTTCCCTGGGATTGGTGTCTCAATTTCCCTCTGAAGCTCTCCAGCAGAGATAGGGATTCTCCGGTGTTAATTAAAAAATAAAGCTCCCCGACCAGGGCTCGAATTTAGAACCTTGCGGTTGATCCTTCTCTGGAAGGACCCGCTCTACTAATATGGTCTCTAAAAATTTTGGCTCCCCGACCAGGGCTCGAACCTGGAACCTAGCGGTTAACAGCCGCCCGCTCTACCGTTGAGCTATCGGGGAGCGCACTACGAGGTATGAAAAGCAGAGATTTGATTTTACCCTACCGTGCACATTATCACTTTTTATGCCTGAAAAGTCAAGTGCTTGCTTTTTCCTAGCCGAAAGGACAAAACAAACTGCCCTGGTCGTTTCAGGTGAGGATAATTTTCGATTGCAGGTGTTTCTGCAGATTTTCAATCGATTCCCTGAGGGCTTCGTATGACGACCTCAAAGCAGCCGATTCGATTTTGGATTGTTCGGCAGTCCGAATTATCCTTTTTCCCAGTGCAGCGAGCTCCCATTCACCGTTTTTCCAGTGATTTTCGGTTAAAGTTCTGAGTTCGTGAATCTTTGCATCTACCTGCTGCCAGATTGCGCTCGATCTCATTTTTACCATCCTTTTACAGTAATCTGGGTAATAGTACTAACGTACTAATTATAATATATCGCAAAGGTAAGCTACTACTCCGGGAAAAGTGTTTCGAGAGATCAGCCCTGAATGCAATTCAAACCCTGTTGCCGGTGAGTAGTATAATGATTTTAACTACCTGGGATTTTTGATAATTTATAACAAAGGAGAAAAGAAATGGATTATCTTAAGATACTTTGTGATTTGATTGCCATGGATACTTCGGTCCCTCCGGGGAACAATTATGCGCGGGTGGTGGATTATCTGGAGCCCCTGTTTCAAAAGGCAGGGTTTGAAACAAGGAAAGTTGTGATACCTTCTTCAGAAGCCGAAGGCAGAGAAGGCAGGGTTAACCTGGTCTGCCACCGAAGGATAGAAGGTAAGTCGAGGCTGATTTTTTACGCGCACATTGATGTTGTTCCCGCGCAGGGCTGGCAGGCTTTTGAGCCCAGAATCGAAAATGGGAAGATTTTTGGCCGGGGAGCAGCCGATATGAAGGGTGCCATACTTGCTTTATTGATGGCTCTGCACAGACTTAAAGATCATGATTTATCGTACGATGTTTCTGTGATGGTGACTACCGATGAAGAATACAGCCAGGCAAGCCAGCTCAGGTATCTGAGCCAGTTCTTGCAGCCATTGAAGGGAGCTTATATCTTCGATCTGGACTCCAGTTTCGGTTATGTAAGTATCGCCGGACTGGGAGCTTTGCAGATGGATATTCGGGTGATGGGGAAATCGGTGCACTCAGGCCTGTCACATCTGGGAGAAAACGCCGTTGAGAAGACAATCCGCATCGCAGATGCTTTGATGAGGCTGAAAGAACAGGTTATACAGAGAAAATCCCGGGTTCCTGCTCATCCGGATACGGGGCTGGACCGGATGGTTGCCCGCTTGAATATTAATATGGTTCACGGGGGGTTGAAAGTTAATATCATTCCAGATGAGTGTGTGGTTTCTGTGGATCGCAGGTTGATTCCAGAAGAGAATCTCGCCGATGCCAGGAAGGAAATCATTGAAGCCATTTCACAGGTTAAAGATGTGCGCTGGGAGATAGTCAGGGAGTTCAGTATCCCGACTATCCCACCCTGTGATGATCCGATTACTGATAAACTTGATCGTATTTTACGGGAGGTTACCGGTAAAGGGGGCAAATACGGGGAGATGGGCTCAGGGGATCTGGCAAATATTGTGGTTAACGAGTGGGGTGGTAAAGAATTCGGTCTGGGAGTGATCAGACCGGACAACAATATCCACGGTGCCAATGAATTTGTTTATCAGAAAGATATTGAAGACCTGGCTGATATAATCTACTATTTTCTGACTGGCTGACAAAGTAGATAGGCTTGTGATTTTTCAGCTGCCCATTAACCAGGGTGGTAAGAATCTGATAATACCTATACCTGCATAGGTCAGGATCAGATATTTAGGAAATTTGCCCAGGAACAGTGCCGGTACGAACTGAAGTAGCGGCATTTTAGCAGCGCCGGCGATCAGGCCTCCGACATCAAAGGGGATGATCGGCTGAAAAGCGATCAGCATAATCGCCCACAAGCCATATTTATGGATCCAGCCTTCGAGTCTTTTATAGCCAACTACAGTGTCCGGGATCGCCAGTTTCTTCCCCCATCTACCCGCGTAATAGCCGCTGAGCTCCCCGATCGTACCGCCGGCTGCTCCGAGGAAGGCTATTATAATCGGATTGAATTCATGAGCTGCGGTTACCATGATGGCGATGGCAAATGGTACCGGGGCAACAATGGTGGAATTGGCAAGCAAGGAGGCAACGAAAACGGTGATATACGCTATGGATTCAAACTCGTAAATAGGGAGGTTTAGCCTGGACTTGAGAAATTGAAGCAGAGCAGAAAAGGCAAAGCTGATGACGACCAGCCCGGCAAGAGCAATGAGCAGCCTGATCCAGTGGATGTGATTTTCCGGGCGCATCAGGTAATCTTTTGCATCTTTGAAGCCTGTCATTTAATAACTCATTATCTTCTATTTTCCCAACTTTGTAAAAAGAGTAAATGGTTTACGAGGGTCTCTATGGGGAAAAGGGCATAATATACTGGTAGACGGATCTCTTTTTCAAAATATTTGAGTAAAACAAAGACCGGGCTGGAACCCGGCCTTCGAGACTTGCACGTTCAAATTCAGCTATTGAAAAAAACATTTTTTAAACGGCTACGACTTCTTTTACTTCAGGAATCTGCTCTTTAAGAATGCGTTCGATTCCCCTTTTCAAAGTCATGGTTGCCATTGGGCAACCTCCGCAGGCGCCGGTGAGTTTGACTTTTACTGTTCCGTTCACGACATCTACCAGTTCAACGTCTCCGCCATCAGCTTGAAGGGCTGGTCTAATTTTATCCAGAGCTGCTTTTACTTTCTCGTTCATTAAAATCCTCCTGTGTTCTATCCTTATTGTGAAGGATAATGGGGGGTAAAGTCAAATTGTAATGTGTATTGCCATTATTCTTCGAATAATTACATTATATGCTGCGCTACTTTATTTTACAGGATTTTCCCGGTGCACTTTTCCCCGTGACAGCGAAGCATAAATTGCAACGATACTGAGTATCGCAAAGATGGCGTAAGAAATACGGCTGCCCGTGATAAAAGCTGAGGCATTTTCCAGGCTGATCTGGACTCTGCCCATGACAATAACGAGTACCAGCATGGTTATACCCATACTGAACATCTGCCCGATCTGACGCATGGTATTAATTGTGGCTGAAGCAACTCCGTAGATCCTGGCATCTACCGAGCTCATTACCGCGTTGGTATTGGGGGAAACGAAAAGAGCCAGTCCGATGCCAAGTATAATCAGGATGCCAATGACAACCCAGAGTGAAGTGCTGGCACCAACAAAACTGAGCATAATTAATCCCGCGCAGGTGAATGCCATGCCTGTTGAAGAAACAATGCGGGGTTCAATTTTATCTGAGAGTCTCCCCGTCAGAGGTGAAAGACAGGCTTGAACTGCCGGCTGGGAAAGCAACACCAGACCGGCAGTCGCAGGACTGAGACCTTTAACGATTTGCAGATAAAAGGTCAGGAGGTAGACGGTGGCATAGGTGGCTGCATAATTGATAAAAGCCGCCAGGTTGGAGAACACAAAAACCCGGTTGGTCTTAAAAAGCTGGATATTAATCAGTGGGCTGGGGGATCTAGCTTCCCAGAATGCGAAACCGCAAAGTCCCAGAATACCGGCTGGTACCAGCAGCATTCCCGTAAGCTGTTCAATGGTGGTAAATCCATACATCAGTGCCACAAAAGAGAGGCTGAAAATGATTGAACCGGCAATATCCAGTTTTTCACCCTGCGCACCCCGCCATTCTCCCTTGATTTTCCAGAAAATTAAAAGAATTGAGGTCAGACCGATTGGAATGTTCAGGATAAAAATACTGCGCCAGCCAAAGAGCTCGGTAAGAAATCCTCCCAGCAAAGGGCCGACTGCCAGACCGACATATACGGAAGCCGTGGTAATTCCGAGGGCTCTCCCGCGCTGTCCGCTGGGAAAAACGTTGGAGATCATGGCAGTGGCATTCCCGACAACCATGGCGATGCTGACTCCCTGAACAGCCCGGATGATAATTAGCATCAGAGTTGAGGTTGCTGCGGCGGAAACGGCACAGGTCAATGTATAGAGGATCATGCCATAGCCAAACATCCTCTTGATCCCTATAATATCGGATATCCTGCCAAATGGGATCAACAGTACTGCTGATGTGAGCAGCCCGGCTGTGTTGACCCAGCCCAGGGCAATGATGTCCGCGTTGAACTCGCGGGAAATATCTGGCAGGGCGACGTTGACGGCGGAAAAAATGGTGGTTAGGAAAAACAGGGTAATACTGTTGGTAAATAGCACAATCCCCCGGTTAATCTGAACACCCGCGGGATTACTGTCTGTTTTTTGAGCCATCAATAATTCTTTTCGAATAAAAATTTACCGGCTAAATGCTAAAAATCTTATAATAAAGCGGATTTAAAAATACAGAGCCTGTCAGGATATAGCACTCTATTATAAAATAACCAGTAAACTGAATCTGTCTTCAGTATAATGCAATAATAACGCTAAATTTGCCATCTGGCAAGCAACCAGTCAAATTCGTGAATGCCATGTTTTCATTGCTTTTTCAGTCCACGTGGGCAAGCAATACTCTATTTCTTGGATTACAATATATCATAAGAGGATTGATTGCACGGGAGGGAAAATTATGTACCAGAAAATACTGGTGCCCCTGGATGTGTCTAAACTGGCTGAATCTGCTCTTGAGCATGTCGAAGCGATAGCTTCCGGTTGTAATGTCCCGGAAGTTATCCTGGTGAGTGTAACGGAACCGGTGAAGGTGACAGTAAAAAGTCCCGGATATGAAACCAGCGATCATATCGGCTATCATGTACTGAGCGAAACCGTTTTAACCACCGGTCAGGTACCGGGTGCCAGTGGGGATAACCTGATTGGGAATCTTCCGCTGGAAAACACCCAGTGGACGCGTACGGTAGGCAGAATGTATCATCAGGCTGATAAATACCTGGATAGAATCCAGAGACGTCTGGAGAAGAAAGGCATTAACGCCCGTACAGAAGTCTTGCTGGGAAAACCAGCCGATGCAATTATCTCCTATGCCAATGATAATCATGTAGATTTGATTATCATGGCAAGGCACGGCAGGTCGGGCATTTCACGCTGGGCAGCCGGAAGCGTGGCAGAAAAGGTCTTTCGGGGAAGCTGTGTGCCGGTTCTGCTGGTGCGTGCTCCCGGCTGCGGACCGGGAATCTGATTGCCTGGTTATTACAAACAACTGCTTCTAATGATTGCCGGTCTCCTAGCTGATGATCTGGCAGATTTCGGTAACGGGCTTGCGTTCCCTCAAAGGAGGATTTTCAGCGGGATAGCCGACTGGAATGAAGGCTACCAGGTCCATTCCGGGCTGAATTTTGAGGATTTTCTCGATCTCACCTTTAGCCTGCATCGGTCCGGTCATCCACACTGCTCCCAGACCCATGGCATGTAATACAAGCAGGAGGTAGGCTATCGCTGCAGAAACCGACTGAATGCGAGTATCCGCAATATTACGCCAATCACGCATTTGTTTTATCCGTGGATCGATTTCTTCGCGTATTTCCAGGATCTTATCCATGGGCGACTGATATCTGGAGCAGGCTACCGCGATGGCTGCCGGTGCGCTGCGGAAAAAGCTGGCGCGCTGGAGCATCCTGGTAAGGTTATCTCCCATCTCTTTAGCTTCAGGAAGGCCGGCAAAATAGTTGGCACTCTCCTGAACAGCGTCCGCAATGGCGGTGATGACGTCTTTTCTCGTGATGATGTAGAAGTACCAGTTTTGCTGATTACCGCCGTTGGGTGCATAGGTAGCAATTTCTACCGCCTGGGATAGCAGGTCAACCGGTACCGGTTTATCCTGCCAGCTACGAATTGATCTGCGGCTTTTGATCAGATTGGCCAATTCATCAATTGTCATTTTATACTCCTTACTCCAGGAAATTATTCTGGCGAAGAAACCGTTTTCACCATTGTAATCGTGTGCGATATTTATGAATTATATTTGATTTTCAGGCTTAGTGGCAACTACGGCGTACCATTTCCCCTCGTAAGGAATCCGCAGTAGCTGTAAATTTTGCAATGCCAGCCTGATCAGTACTTCATCAAGCCCTGAATCAGTAATTCCACTGACAATCAGGATACCGGTAGGTTTCAGAACTCCGGCAAGTCGGTCGGCAATGGCAGAGATGGTACCGGCAGTAATATTGGCTACTGCCATATCAAAATAGTTCTGATAGTTTTTCGCTGATTTCATACTCAGGGTGCCACGTTTTATACTGATTAAGCGTTCAACCTGATTATAACTGCTGTTTTGCCGGGCAGCTTTTACCGCGATGATATCGGTGTCAAGTGCGACAACCTGGCTGGCACCCAGTTTGGCGGCGGCAATCGCCAGGATTCCAGAACCCGTTCCCAGGTCCAGTACTTTCATGCCCGGTTGCAGGTATTTTTCCAGACTGATCAAACAGAGTCGTGTCGTAGCATGGAGTCCGGTGCCGAAAGCCATACCTGGATCCATTTCTATGACAATTTTACCGGTATCCGGTTGAACTTCTTTCCAGACAGGTTTGATCACTATTCTTTCTCCGATTTCCTGCGTACCAAAGAGCTTTTTAAATGGTTCAAACCAGTCAGCAGGCTGGAGTATTTTTTCTTCCACCTGAATCGGCTGACATGTATTAAGTTCAGCAAGACGCTTGATTAGCTGCTCTTTTTTATCCCGAAATGTCCGGTCGAAGGGCAGGTATAATTTCACATATCCCGATTTTATTTCACCGGAATCTGCAGCCCATTTTTCAATGATCGTGCCTCCCTGCCCAAAATGGTTCAGGAAAGATGATATCAAGTCTAAATCCTCATCGGCCGCTCTGATTCTTATTTCAACCCATCTCATAATTAACTTCCTCCGGCATACGGCGACTTCCCGGAATGATTGCTGGACCGGATTTGCCGCAGAAATACGGGGGATTAATAACTGAAGAAATCATCACGGGTTCATCCGGATTGCAGGTAATCCGCAGCATTTAACTGGCAGGAGGATTTCCAGAGATTGGCAGCCTGCAGGAGTTCAAGGGCGTTTTCCCTGGCTGTCCGGGAGTGGTCCTTGCCAGAGAGCATGGCTGCCAGCTCTTCAATCCGGGAACTGTCATTCAGCGGTTCCATTCTTGAGACAGCGCGGTCTCCGGATATCTCTTTCCGGACGCAAAAATGGGCATCGCCATAAGCGGCAATCTGCGGAAGGTGTGTAACACAAATCACCTGGTGGTTGCGTGCAAGTCTCCAGAGTTTCCTCCCGATGACATCCCCACTGCGTCCACCGATCCCGATGTCTATCTCATCAAACACCAGCACCGGGATAAAATCCGCTCTGGAAAGGGCACTTTTCAATGCCAGTGTGAAGCGGGAGATTTCTCCCGTGGAAGCGATCCTGATCAGGGGCTTTAAAGTCTCTCCCGGATTGGTGGCTACCAGAAATTCCACCTGGTCAATGCCCTGTCCGGTCACTGCCAGACGCCTGCCCTGTAGTTTTAGCAGACCGCTTTCGGATTCCTCCTGCTTTATCGAAACAGCAAATTGCACCTGTGCCATTCCCAGATCAGATAATTCCTGCCTGACCCGCTTATTCAGTTCTTCAGCAGCTACACTTCTACGGCTGGAAAGTTCCTGAGCCAGCTTTTCGATTTCCTTTAAAAGCTCCGCTCTTTCCTTTTCAAGAACCTGTTTTCTTTCCGTAGAAAGCCCCAGGTTTGCCAGCTCATTTTCTGCTTGCTTCAAATATTCAAGTATCGCGGAGATAGTTTTACCGTATTTTCTCTTCAGATTGTTGATGAGTTCAAGCCTGCTTTCAATTGATTCAAGATATTCAGGGTTTACTTCCAGCCTTTCGCTATATACCCTGATTTCCCTGACCATCTCTTCCAGATTGCAAATGGTTTTATCCAGAAAATCGAATTGAGGGTTTAGAGAAGGATCAAGGTCGACCAGTTTTTTCATAATCTGATAGGCATCTTTAAGCAGAGTTAGCGCGGGATACGGATAACGATGTGGATTACCTTCACTCAAAGATTCAAGAATGGTACTGGAATACTCTTTCAGTTTTTCACTGAAAGAGGCAAGATGCCGGGCTTTTTCCAGTTCCTCGTCCTCGCCCAGGTGCAAGCCGGCTTTTTTGATTTCAGCTATTTGATACCGGAGAAATTCTTCCTGCCGGGAGATTTCCTGCTCTTTTGCCAGGATCGAATTCAATTCAGAATCAATCTCTCTGAACCGGTTGATTTTAATCGAAAATTCATTTTTAAGGTCGGTGGTATGGGCAAAGGAGTCCAGAAAAATCAGGTGGGATTTTTTATCCAGCAGGGAAAGATGTTCGCTCTGGCCGTGGATATCCATCAGGAGACCTGTAAGCTGTCGGAGCATTGATCTGGTCACCGTGCTGCCATTAATTCTGATCGTGGGAGGTCTTCTTTTCCTGAGAAGACAGCCGATGACCAGCGTATTTTCATCGGGAGTCAATCCATCTTCAAGCAGATTTTGCACGGTGGAGCGATTAACATAATCTGGCAGTATAAAAGTACCTTCTACTCTTGCTTCCACGGCACACTGCCGTATCATATCGTCACTGCCATTGCCCGTGAGTAAAAGTTCCAGTGCATCAATGATCAGGGATTTGCCCGCTCCTGTCTCACCCGTGATGACATTTAAGCCTTCTTCAAGCTTCCAGTCTATATCCTCGATAATGCCGAGATCTTTAACCCTCAACTCTGCCAGCAAGGTACAGCTCCCGGGGTTCTGTTCTCAGGGTCATTTTAACATTTTATACAATATGGCGAAAACAAAGATAAAGCCCTGGAATTTTCAGGGCTCTGGAAAAAGCTTTCTGGATCAGGTAGATCATCCAGTGCGGTATTACTTATTGCGTCTTCTCTGGATCCGGGTCATCTTGAGCACTCTCTTGTGGTGCTTTTTACTCATCTTTTTTCTGCGCCATTTGAGTGTACTACCCATCCTGGTTTATTCCCTCCTGTCCACAATACTAACGGGGCCGGTTTCAATTTTCAGTGAGCCTTTAATATAATACAACAAAATAATAAAATAAGGAAACGTAAATTTTCTTCCGGGGTGAATCTGCATCTCAAGCTGGTTTAGAGTTTTGCTCTAGAGTGCCGGTTGTAAGACAATTATTTTCTGTTTTTCCGGCAAATTCTGCCTGGTAATTTCAATCTCGCTCGAAGACTGCTTTTGCACCTCTTTTTTGTCTTTCAGAAAATCATCGAGTGGTGAAATGGGGTACCCGGTTTTGCCCGTTTTGTAGTGCATGGGAAACACAACCCTGGCACCAATCAGGCTGGCAACTTCGGTAGCCGCCTTCGCATCGATGGTAAAATATCCTCCGACCGGAATCATTAAAACATCCGCCGATCCAATTTCAGCAAGTTGCTTCTGATCTAGAGTATGTCCAAGATCGCCAAGGTGGCAGACGCTAAGTCCGTTTATCTTAAAACAGAAGATCAGATTATTGCCCCGCTTGCTGCCATTTGATTCATCGTGAAAAACCGGGATTCCCTTGATTTCGATGCCCTTCACTGCCTGGGTACCTGCCTTTTTGACTATCACCGGATTTCCCTTAACAGCTTTTATGTTATTGTGATCTCCATGGTCGTGGCTAACCGTTACGATATCGGCGGTTTCGTTAATCGGAGCGTAGTTCAATCCCTGCCCGGGAGTATAGGGATCTGTGATAATTTTTAAATTATTTTCCTCAGAGGTAATCATGAATGAAGCATGAGCAAGGTATTTTACTTTCATCTCAATCCTCCCTTAAAAATAGTGCTTGGGATGTTATATTGCAGTATTTTAATCTCTCGATAGCGTATGATAACACAATTAGATTATACAACAGGTTAACTTATGGTTTAACCTTTAGCTTGTCCAGTGATTGACAAAAACAGGAAAAGAGGCTAAGATATTCCAGAAATAAGGATGCAATATCGTAGCTAATGCGGCAGTATACTATCCGGGAAGAGAAATGAAGGACATTCAGGAAAAAACCAGAGAACAGATAATGCGGATAGTCAACGATATTATTTACATGGCTCACCGCATCCGGGTTCCGAGTAAGCGCGTCAAGGAGTTATTTGTTGACCAGATTCTCAGACTTGACGAGCTGAAGGAATACTTTGAAGTTCAAGAGGAACTCGAGCAAAAAGTTAAGGAGAAAGGTGAATAAACCGGAGTTAGAGGTTGCGGGCTGGGGTTCGGGGTGTGATGGGATTTGTTCCTCTTGATACTCAGAATGATTACCTTTTAAGCTTTAATCTGGCTTGAAGGAAGGAAAAATATTTTGTTTTTTAAATTTAAGGTAGTTGTCTGAGATATAATTTAATGGTCTTTTAGCCAGATAGAATTCCTCGTTAAGACGGGAGAATATCTCATCAAGCCCCAGCAATCTGGCTTCTTTATGGCTGGCAGCGAGCTTGTAGAATCTTCTTCCTTCTTCCTCATAATCAATATTTTCCCTGAACAGCCAGGGAAGGCTCGGTTCTGGCACGGGATTATCGCCCAGATTGCGGATGACATACTCCGGAAACATCCCCAGGATAAAAAGGCAGAGATCGGCGATGCGTTTGTAAAAGCGGAACCGGTGTTCTTCATCCACGGCATGGCACATCCTGACAAGGCTGGAGAAATCAATATCACTGTATCTGATTTTGTGCCAGATTCCCTTCCTGACCCGCACCGGAATGGTAAAGCTCTCAATCCTGGTAAAAGAATCCAGCATATCGGCAAGGTAGCGAACGATGGCTTTATCACTCATAAAGGCTGCGACTTCACGGGTATCGAAAACCGGTATTTTCTGGGTGGCAGTGCGTTCCATAATATAAAGTTTTTCACCGATTTCGCGAGCCGTTTTCCTGAGCAAAATTTCAAAAAGGAGCCTTGGTGTGATCTGGGTCAGTATGGTCTCGCGTCCGATTTCTGCGATTCTCTGATAGAGCTTATCGCATTCGGCATCCAGCATCTTTTCAATAATCTCAGGATCACCTTTGATAATATCGAATTTATCCTTGAGATTCGCATCAACTGTCTCAATGATGAATCGTATATCATTATCTGTCAGATTGGCTGTAATTTCATTCATCTTTACTCCTCCTTTCGCAGAAAGAAGGTAGCAAAGTTGGAACTGGAAGGATAGTATCTACCTGTAATTCTATTTTATTCCTGAAGCGTATAAACGACAATAATCATTGCAAGCAGTATTAGCGGAATAACTGCAGGCTCCGCTGATTCAAGTTTTTGGCTAAAAATTTTATCCGGCGGGATATTTACGCCCTGTGACGGTCAACAAAGCTTTTGATTCTGTTTAAAGCCTCTTCGATCTCATGCACGGAGGTGGCGTAACAGCACCTGATATGTCCTTCTCCCTGTTCGCCAAAGGCGGTACCTGGTATCACCACTACTTTTTCTTCCTTTAACAATTGTTCTGAGAACTCGTCAGAGGTCATGCCGGTAATTTTAATGGAAGGAAAAGCATAAAAGGCACCTCTGGGCTCAAAGCAGGTCAGTCCAATGCTATTGAATCCATTCACCATTAATAACCTGCGCCGGTTGTAATCCTCAACCATTTCGGCAATGTCCGGCTCACCAAACCTTAATGCTTCAATAGCAGCCTTTTGTCCCATGATGGGGGCACACAGCATGGTATACTGGTGAATCTTGGTCATGGCTCCGATTATTTCAGGATGTCCGGCGGCATAACCCAGACGCCAGCCTGTCATGGCGTAGGCTTTTGAAAAGCCACCCAGTAATATGGTGCGGTATTGCATATCTGGCAGTGAGGCGAAGCAGGTCTGCTCTATGCCGTAGACCAGTCTGGCATAAATTTCATCTGAAACCACCAGCAGGTTATATTGTTTTGCCAGCTCGGCAATCTCAGCCAGTTTGGCGCGGGTCATCATGGCTCCGGTAGGATTAGCCGGGTAACCGAGGACAATGGCGCGTGTTTTTTCCGTGATGTATGGTTCAATTGCCTCCGCCCTGAGTTCGAAATTATCTTCAACCCGGGTGGGAACTCTGACTGGCTGTCCTCCAGCCAGGCAAACGCAGGCTGGATATGAAACATAACAGGGATCCGCCATGATCACCTCATCGCCGGGATTCAGAATTGCCCGCATGGCCAGGTCGAGTCCTTCACTGACTCCCACTGTGATCAATATTTCACCGGTGGCTGCATAATTCAAGCCATATTGTTTAGCCAGATATCTGGATACTTCCTGTCTCAGTTCCGGCAATCCTGCATTTGAAGTGTACATGGTGTAGCCTTTTTCCAGTGAATAGATTGCCGCTTCACGGATATGCCAGGGCGTGACGTAATCGGGTTCTCCAACGCCCAGTGAAATTATTCCTTCCATCCCGGCGACCAGGTCGAAGAATTTGCGGATTCCGGATGGCGCTAGACTGTTTACGCACCTGGAAGTGAGAGAGGTACACTGGTTGTTGATTGTTTTCCGGGTAGCCATTAAAAAAACCCCCAATCAGCAGTTGTTTATCAAAAATTCCGGGCAGATAGTTTTCCACCCGGTTTTCCAGAGCTTTGACTTAAATATGCTTTGACTTAAATATAAAACATTTTAAGTTTAATTAAAACCTCAAAATCATCCTGTATAGGCTAATTTTTGATCGGTTGTGTCTGTATTTAAGGAACAAGCGGCTCACGTCTGAGATTTTCTCCGGGATTCAATATCTCCCCATCTTCCTTGTATTTCTTGAGCATGAAATGGGTTACTGTACCCTGCACTCCCTCTATTGGAGCGAGTTTTTGAGAGACAAAGTTGGCAACTTCCTGGATGGTTTTACCCGTCACGATGACCAGTAAATCATAGGTGCCAGAGACCAGGTAAACTGTGCGTGCCTGCGGGAAACGGTAGATCCTCTCTGCTATGGAATCAAAACCTACATCCCTTTGAGGAGCTATTTTGACCTCAATCAGGGCGAAAACATACTCGTTTTCCAGCTTTTCCCAGTTGATGATAGCCTTGTATTTGAGGATGATCTGTTCTTCTTCTGCTTTTCGGATTGTGCGGGCTACTTCGTCCTCCGGTATTCCGGTCATCGTTGCAATTTGCCTGGCGGTGACCCTGGCATCTTTCTCCAGTATCTTCAGGATGTCTCTTAACATTTTTGCTCCCCTGTTCGATGTTACAGCTAATTGTAGCATCCGTGGATAAAGGTTTCAAAGATTCCGATCCTTAGAAGATTGTGGCCTGGTGGATCGGAGGTTAAATTAAAAACTTGCCGCCCGCGAGAAAACGGCTGATAAATTTTAGAATGCAGTGTGACTGGAAATGTAAGCCAGAGTTAATCTCTGGATTGCACCGAACTGATTGCCAGTATCTCTTTCGATATCAGGAATTCCGGATTAAGAATATCTTCCATTGAGATCTGTCCACCGGGGAGAGCGGGTTTGAAAACCGGCAGAATCCCATCTTCTCCGGGTGATGCCTGCCTGGGTGGAATCAATCCGTATTTGATGTTTATATGGTAAAATCCTTTCCGATTCCAGGGTAGCAGAATCTCCAGTGCCTCAATGTTTCTTATCCTCCTCATTTTTCAGCTCCAGTTCAGAATCGGTTATACCGGGGTTAATATCGCATGTATTACAAATGAAAATATCATCAGAAAGAAAAATCGCGCGGGTTGTTGAAACGGTTACGTGGAAAATATTACTCTGCGAAACACATAAATTCCAGATATTATTTTCTAGACGATTGTTCTATCAATGCACCTGAGAGATCCGGCTGAAGGAAAGCTCTGTTGTTCGTATCGTAACCTTGACAATTAAACTGCCAGTTCTTTACACTGAATTCAACCACGATCGCTTTGAGCAATTTCAATCTCAAAAAATGCAAGGAAGGTAACGCATGAAAAATGAAAAGTCCCCTGCTGAACTACTGCAGGAGAGAGAAAAAAGGGTCATGGATGCGGTTGCCCTGAAAATACCGGACAGGGTGCCGATCATTCCTGCTTTTGCTTTTTTCCCGGCTAAATATACCGGCGTCACCTGTGAAGATGCATTCTTCAATCCTCCAAAATGGAAAGAAGCCTGCAAGAAGGTGCTGATTGATTATGAGCCCGATTTATGGCAATTCGCTTCGGTCCTGCCCGGACCGGTAATGCAAATCCTCGGCTGCAAGCAGGTGTTGTTACCGGGTCACGGTACTTCACCATATCATACACATCAGTTCGTGGAAGGTGAATATATGACTGCCGGCGAATGGGAGGCTTTCAAGCGAGATCCCGGCGATTTGGCGATCCGCACCTATGTTCCGCGGGTATTTGAGAAGTTGCAGATCCTGCAGGAATTGCCTCCGCTGGATGATCTGGTGACCGGAGGAGGTGTTGCCGGTGTGCTGGATTATTTTACCAGACCGGAATTTATTGAGGCTTTTGATGTGATTATTCAGGCGGGAGAGGCAATGGCAAAGTGGCGGGTTGAAATGGGGACTTTTGGAAAAGATTTCGCAGAACTGGGCTTCGCCGCTTACTCCGGTGCCGCTACGCAGGCACCGTTTGATCTGATCACCGATTTTATGCGGGGAATGCGCGGTTCGATGCTGGATCTTTACCGCCATCCGGATGAGCTTCTGGAAGCCTGCGAAATCTTTACACCGCTTTTGATTGAAAGAACGATTGCTATGGCTAAAGTTTCCGGTAATCCGAGGGTTTTTATTCCGTTACATAGAGGCGCAGAGGGGTTCATGTCCTTGAAGCAATTTGAAAAATTCTACTGGCCGACATTGAAGAAGGTATTGCTGGCGCTGATTGATGCAGGTTTAACGCCGGCTCCATTTTTTGAGGGTGGTTATACCACCCGGCTGGAGTACCTGCTGGATCTGCCCAAAGGCAAGATAATCGGGCACTTTGATACCACAGATATTTTCAAAGCAAAACAGATAATCGGAAACCACATCTGCATACGGGGAGATATGCCTCCTTCCCTGTTACAAACCGGCACACCGGAGCAGATCAAGGACTACACTAAAAAGCTGATCGATGTTGTCGGTAAAGATGGTGGCTATATCATGTCAACCAGAGGATCGCTCGATGAGGCAGAACCCGAGCTGGTCAGAATCTGGGTGGATTTTACGAAAGAGTACGGCATTTACCGGTAAACTGCACCAGAGCCAGTATCATCAACAGGGCAAATATATACGTTGAATTAGAAAAACTAGAGGATGGACATATGAGTGGAGAAAAATCTGCAAAAGAGTTACTGCAAGAAAGGGAAAAGAGGGTCAATGATGCGATCCAATTAAAAGTGCCGGACCGAGTACCCATTATCCCTTCTTTTGCTTATTTCCCGGCAAAATATGCGAGTGTAACCTGTGAGGATGCCTTTTTCAATCTGCCGAAATGGCATGAAGCCTGCAAGAAAGTAGCAATCGACTTCGAGCCGGATCTGTATCATTTTGCGATGACTCAGCCGGGACCGGTGCAGATTGCTCTGGGTAATAAACAGCTTGCTTTACCAGGACACGGGGTTTCTCCGATGCATTCCCATCAATTTGTGGAAGGCGAATATATGAAAGCCGATGAATGGGATGCTTATCTGCATAATCCCACAGACTATGCTATCCGGACTTATTTACCGCGCGTTTATGATAAACTCAAGGCTTTTTCCAGCCTTCCTCCTCTGGTTCGCCTGTTCTGGGGCTATGGAGAAGTTACCACCACTGAATTATTCACACGTCCTGAGTTTAAAGAAGCCCTGAATGCCCTTGAACTTGCCGGAAAGGAAATGGAAAAATGGCGTGAGGAGAAATCCAGATTTGATCAGGAAATGGAATCGCTGGGTTTCCGGGCTGTCAGCAAGGGCAGCACCAGCCCACCTTTTGATCTGATCTCGGATATGTTCCGTGGTATGCGCGGTTCCATGCTTGACATGTACCGGAATCCCGATAAGCTGCTGGAAGCCTGCGAATGGTTAACTCCCAGGATGATCGAAAGGGGCATTAAATCGGCAAAAGCGAGCGGCAATCCGCGCGTTTTCATTGCACTGCACAGAGGCGCAGAAGGCTTCATGTCTTTGAAGCAGTTTGAAACCTTCTACTGGCCGTCCCTGAAAAAGGTCATCATTGCTCTGGTAGATGCTGGTCTTACACCGGCTCCTTTCTTCGAGGGGGATTATACTTCAAGGCTTGAGTATTTGCTGGAATTACCCAGAGGGAAGGTGGTTGGTCATTTCGATACCACCGATATTTTCAGAGCCAAGCAGGTTCTGGGTAACCACATGTGCATTCGCGGTAACTTCCCGGTTTCTCTGCTGCAAACCGGTACGCCCGATGAAATCAAGGAATACACGCGGAAATTGATTGATGTGGTGGGGAAGGACGGTGGCTATATCATGGCCACACGCGGCTCACTGGACGAAGCGAATCCTGCCCTGGTGAAGGTCTGGGTAGATTTTACCAAAGAGTACGGCGTGTACAGATAGCGTTGGGGGAAATAATTCATCTATCGATGAAAAATGTACGACTGAAAGACCGGTGTGTCCGGTAAGGGTATCTGATTGTCCTTGTGCCCATCCGGTCTGTGGTCAAGGTGCTACCTGTCAATCAGTTCGATTTCAGTTGCACCGATGCCTCCGTGGAACCGGTCGGCAGCATGGAAGGATTTTACCAGCGGATGCCCGGAAAGAAAACGGGAGACTTCCTGCCGCAAAGTACCGCTGCCTTTGCCGTGGACAATTCTGACAAAATGAAGCCCCGCCCGGTAATTGTCATGCAGAAACTCATCTACCTTCAGCAAAGCTTCATCCACGGTTAACTGGTGAAGATCCAGTTCTATCCCCATGATTGGCTCCCGAATGAATTTCTTCCGTTTATATCTTAACATGTATTTTGACCGGAGTCATTCAACATAGCCGTCTGAGATTCAAGATTTTGATTATTTGCAGTTTAGATTGATAGAATTTGGATATGGCAATGCATCCTGAAATACAATCACTGGTAGCTCAGATCAGGGATGATACCGAACACGGAGCAAGTGAACTGGCTCGGCGTGCGCTCAAAGTGCTGGAAAAATCAATCGAAGTGAGCAAGACAGCAGATATCACGGCATTTATCGGAGAACAGCAGCAGGTTGCCAGCGCATTAATGAGTACCAGACCGTCAATGGTGGCGGTGCGCAATGCCGTTTATCAGGCAATTAAAGAAATTCCCGCTGTGCAGGATTTAAAGGCAATCAAAACTTACCTGATCTCAAAAATAGAGGGATTGGTCAGTTCATCAGAGCAGGCTGTTTCCCGGATTGCCTCTCTGGCGAATGAACTGATCCTCAAGCCCGGTGACAGGATTTTTACCCATAGCTACAGTTCGACCGTAGTCGCCGCCCTTGAAAAAGCTGCTGCCAGGTTGTCTTTTAAAGTATTTGTAACTCGTTCGGGTGCGGGAAACTCGGGGCTCAGAACAGTTCGAAACCTGACTGGTGCCGGTATCCCGGTGGTATATCTGGACGATACAGCAGCGGGATTGTATTGCAGGCAATCCGACAAGGTGATTCTGGGAGCAGATCGCATCTGCGCTGATGGCAGTCTGATTAACGGTATCGGGACATATCAGGTTGCCTTAATCGCCTGGCACAACGGGATACCGGTCTATGTGCTTTGCGAAAACCTGAAGATTGATTGCGAGCATAATGGGGAGGATGTTCATCTGGAAGAAAAAAATCCCGCAGAGGTGTTGAAACCGGGGCTGGTGCAGGGTTCGATAACAGTGAAGAATCCTTATTTTGATCTCACACCGCTTAAATTTATTACCGGTATTTTGACCGAAAATGGATGGGTTGAGCAGAGGGATGTGCTTTCTTATATCCATCAAATCTGTTGAAAACAGGACACTTTTCTCAGTGGCCGGAAATTTTCGAAATTGCGGTGAGTCCTAGGAGTTCAGGACGGAATGCAAAGCCTCTTTCAGTTTAGGTACAGTCTGGTATTGATCTATTTCTTCTGGAGCTATCCATTTTATTTCTTTATGTTCCCAATCAATATTGATTTTCCCCGGATTCTTAATCCTGAAAAGGTAGGGGAAAACTCTCCACCTGGTCCGTAATTCTCGATCAATTATTTCAATGGGATGGGATTTACGGATCAGGGCTATATCGTCTTCCTCCAGTCCGGTCTCCTCTCTGATTTCTTTAAAAGCCTGTTCGTCCGGATTCGTTTCGATATAGCCGCTCACTCCCGCCCATCTCCCCTGGTAGCTACCGACTCTATCACTCCTCTTTAGGAGCAGGATTTTATCCCCTGATTGAAGAAAACAGGTTACCACTTCCCTTGTCTTCAAACCAGGTGCATTTTTATTCAATCGGGAAAGGTATTCTTTCACCCAGAACAGTGCCATTTCAGCAGCCTGCTCTTTATTCTCCAGGCGGTTGCCCAGAAAAATATGTTTACGGCTGTAGGTACCTGATTGGTGGGAGAGGCCCAGGTAGAATAAACCGACTGGTTTGCCCGGTGTCGCGCCGCCGGGTCCTGCAATTCCGGTATCGGCGATACAGATATCCACACCCAGCAATTTGCGTCCACCTTTTGCCATTTCTCTGGCAACTTGAGGGCTGACTGCACCGTACCTGGCGAGGGATTCCTGTTTAACTCCTACCAGACGGGCTTTTATCTCATTGCTGTAGGATATTATTGAGCCGAGATAATATTCTGAACTGCCCGGCACATTGGTAATGCGGTGTGAGATCAAACCGCCGGTGGCTGATTCCACCGTACCGATAGTCATGCGTTGCGATCTTAAGAGCTCGCCGATTTCTTCTTCGAGTGTACTCATTAAATAAACTCTTCCATTAAAGAAAAGATAACTTCAGGGGCAAGTTTTTTATTGCCCTTGTTGAGCTTGAATTTGATCTGTTCAACCAGCTCGTGTTTTTGCCAGTCTTCCATATCTTTCAGCGTTTTATAGAGGCCCACCCGGCGACCTACCATGAAATTTTCCTTCTCCTTTGCGGGTAACTCCTCAAATTTATCAAGAACATCCAGCAGTTTTTCTTTGTCTCCGGGTAATTGACCCTGCAGTTCCTGCAGCAGGTTGGATAGATGATCGCTTACATAATAAGAATTTACATTCAGATTTTCAATTAATGTTCTTTCCTCACGTATTATTTCCTCATCAGAGGCGCGCAGAAATTTCCCTGCATTAATCTCCGCATACAGAGGTACGCTCTGATTGACTACCAGTGTTCTGACTCTGATAAACTCCGGATTGATCTCGTTCAGTACTCTGGCTGTATTTAAAGCGTGCAGGGTTGAATATTCTTTTCCTCCCAGTCCCAAGATAATATATTCACTCAAAGAGATTCCCGCTTCGATGATTTTTCTACCGCCTTTGATGTGATCAGACGAGCTTTCGCCTTTGTTCATGAATTCAAGTAACGGATCATAACCGGATTCCAGACCGACATGCAATCTGGAAAGTCCGGAATGTTTCAGATCCAGCAACTCAGCGGGCTTCTTCTTTGCTGCATTCAACGAGCGGGCGTAAGCCGTAATGCGTTTGACGCTGGGAAAGGTCGTTCTGATATGCTGGATAACATCCGCTAAATCGCCGGTTTTCATGACCAGACAATTGGCGTCCTGGATGAAGACGCTTTCTCCTCCACCATATAACCAGAGAGCCACGTTCCGAAAAGATTCGTTGGGAGGGTCGTTGAGTACCATGCTGACCACTTTTTGCATGCCACCTGAATGTCCGGATTTAACAGTGATCTCCTGGATTTTGTCCATCATTATGCGGGCGATATCGATATCCCTCTTGATGTCGCTGACGGAACGCAATTCAAAAGGTTTACCCTTGTAGGAATTGCAAAATTTACATTTATTCCAGGCGCAGTTACGGGTTGCACGTATCAGGAGTGAATGGGCTTCATTAGGTGGTCGTATCGGACCTATTTCAAAAGAATATGCCATTTATTTACCCTGGTTAACAGCCTGTTCTAAACAACCTTAAACAATAGATTTGTTCCTGCTATAATAGGTCAGTCGTGTTTCTATCTTATTATGCAATAGCTTGACCAGGTTTTCCACAGGAATTTATGATTTGATTGATTATATGATACCAGACTGCAGTTTGAAAAGGAACAGGCACCTTGGATGCTGTATTGATTTCGGTGAAAGTACTGCCGGGTGCTCCGCGAAACGAAGTAGCCGGTAAAATTAACAACACCTGGCGGGTTAAAATTGCCGCTCCGCCTGAAAGAGGCAGAGCCAATAAAGAATTGATAGAATTTTTAAGCCAGCGACTGGGCTTGAGAAAAGATTGCCTTGATATTGTCAGGGGACAAACCAGTCATAATAAACTGGTCTCAATCCGGGGATTGTCTCCGGAATGGATCGAAAAAAGACTGGCTCCGGACTAAGCGGAGCCAGCGATAAAATCTTGCAGTCAGTTTTAGTTTGCTTTTTTAAGGGTTTCTGAAGGATTAATGGATACCGGTGGTTGTCGTGGATCGGGGAAGCCGGGACCGATATAGCCAAACATCCTTACCATGACTTCATCCCTGATGCGGTCGTAATCCTTCTGCGGTACGGTTTCCGGCTTGGGAAATTGCCATTTCATCTGCCTGAAAGCTTGTCCAATATTGATACCTGAACCGTGGATATCCGCTGCGTGTACAATTGAATACGCCAGCGCGGCTCCACAATCCTCAGGCGGGATGGGACCGGGATAACCGGGCATCGCCGGTGGAGCGATAAATGTTCTCGGCTCATTTTGGCTGGTAGTGCGGGGTCTTCCCACCAGCGTGGGAATAAAGGTAAAGACCGCCGCACCGGTTTCCGGATTTCTGGCTGCAATCACTACTTTTGCGCCAAGCCATGCGAGACACCAGGCTGTTGCCAGACCTATATTGCTGGTTCCACCTGTGACAACGGCAACTTCTCCCTGCAGGGCATTTTTACTCAGCCTGGTTTTCTCTATGGTAAGCGGAGCGATATCAAGTGGTTTTTTCATTCATTCCCCTTTCAACAACGGATTTGATCAATTTTTCACTTTTCATCTAAAGTTCTTTCCAGTAAATTAGCAGGCTGCTATGGCACAGGTAGGTGCTAATCATAAAACAGAAGGACACGGATGTCAATCAAACCTGATTGATTTTTCCAAGTTTATTTTTCCACCGGACTCTCAACCTGCACCTTGAGGATTTGACCGTTGGTCCAGAAACTGATGCTGCCTTCCTTATCGGTACGAAATACAGTATCGAGAGAACCTGTCGAATCTACCAGCCGTTCGAGTACTTCTGGGGAGGGATGACCGAACGGATTATCCTTGCCCACTGAAATCACAGCGATCCCAGGTCTGGCTACTGCCAGAAATTCAGCGGAGCTGGAGGTAGACGAGCCGTGATGGGCGACTTTCAGTACCGTGCAGGCTAAATCGGCACGCTCACGGATCAGCCGCGATTCAAGACCCTCTTCGGCATCCGCCATGAACAGGAAACTGACGTTACCATAAATTAACTTCGCGATTATGCCGATGTTTTCTGATTCACGATCATCGCTGGCAGGATCAGATGATACCGCCTCCAAAATGACGAGTTTAGCGCCATTTCCCATTTCCAGCGTCAGACCGATTTGGGCAGGAACAATTTCAACCTTATTTTTTTGAATTAATCCAAGCCATTCCCTGAAAAGGGGTGAACTATCCTGACGATCTGCAATCACCACACGATCAACCTTGTACCTGTTGAAAACCTCAAGGAGACCGGTAAGATGATCGGCATGTGCGTGAGTTAAGATTACCACATCCAGCTTCCTGTCCCAGAAGGGCATCTTTTTACTCAGCTCGAGAGCGATCGTTTCCGGATTTGGGCCACCGTCAATCAATATCTTCTGACGTCCTGTTCTGATGAGCGCGGCATCACCTTCTCCGACATTGAGAAAAGTTACCTCGGTTTCAGTATCGGGAAATGTGGCTGCTGCAAAGGAAGTCAGCGAAGCGATTACCAGGAGAGGCACAATCAAATACTTTTTGGGAATCCTGATGAATAAATAAAGGCTACGCCGGACGGCGTCATTGATTAGCTTCCATAAGTCGATAACTGGTTTTACAAGCGCTGAGCGATAAGCCAGTGTGAGGATGAGTGTGGAAATAACCAGATAATAACACCAGATCACTGTAACTGGGAATGAACCGGTTTTCAGATGGATGGCGGGTAACTTTGCAAAAGTTTCGATTATCCAGATCATCATTGAAAGGAAAAGCCAGGCTATCCACCCGATTATGCGCGCAAAGAAAATGCTGATCAGACCAGTGCTGGCTGTCAAGGCTGAAAGAAAAATAATTGACGGAAAAAATGGCGTAATTAGAAGGGTAGTTATCGGGCTGATGATGGAAACGATACCGAAGTAGTAAGCAATTGTGGGGAGAATCATAATGACTGCACCGGAGGAGATACTCAAATTGCTTATGACCAGGCGTTTAAATCTGTCAGTGGATATGGATTCTTCCGGGCTTACTCCTGCGAGTTTTAATCCGAGGTTTTCCAGAAAGGGAGAGATGAAAATCAGGCCGCACATGGAAAGAAAGCTGAGTTGAAAAGACACATTTCGCAAAACACCGGTGTCAAATCCTGTCATCAAAGCGGCACTGAAAGCCAGAGCTGACAGAGCATTTTTTTGTCTGCCCAGCAATTCTGCAAAAAGGAACATACTTGACATAATAGCAGCTCTGATGACGGGTGCCTGAACTCCTGAAATAATGGCATAAAACCAGATTGCGCAAAGTGCAAGCCAGACGTAGATGCCGTGCCTGCGTCCAAAAATTGCCTTGCCCGCGGATATCAGCATTCCGGCAATAATGGTGAGATTGATGCCGGAGATAGCCAGCAGGTGTGCTGTGCCGGTGATGGAGAAAGCATATTTTAATTTTTCAGGGATAGAGTTGCGAATACCCAGGAAAATTCCTTGAGCCACAGAAGCCTGTGGCTCTGGCAGGGCGGCGGATATTATCCGTGCCAGCCGTAAGCGCAGTCCGTACAGCCATCTTATTGGGCTAAAACCTGATCGTTTTTCAGCAGTCAAAATTACCGGGTTGAACATGGTGGAGTAGATATCCTGATGTGCAAGGTATGCCTGATAATCAAAATCGTCAAATACTGGAGGAGACTCCAGCTCGCCTTTAACCTGCAGAGAATCACCGTACCCGTATTGAAAAAATCCGGGGACGAAAGTCAGGATATTGCCGCGGGTTGCCTGCCACTCTCCCTTTATTTTGATTTCTCTGGCCTCCAGCTTGAAACGGATGGTATTGCCACTAATTTCAGGCTCGGATTTGATAATTCCTTTTAGTTCGATGGTTCCTTTTTCATTGTACGTACGTATTGTAGGTTCATCCGGCAGACTGAGAGGATAATAAATCATTGCCCCGTAAAGGGTTAGCAGGGCAAAGGTGATGAGCAAAATCAATTTTCGGTGTCTGCGGAACAAAACGATTGATGGAAACGGTAACAGCGCAAAGAAGATAGTCCACCAGGGCAAAAGAAACAGTGAGCCCAGGAAGATACCCAGTACCCAGGCAGTGGATAGCACAATTAAAAACAAATTGACCTGCTTTTCATACTCAATCCGAGACAGTAATCAGTTGTTTAATTTTCTCAAACGTTGATGCACTGATTCCAGGCACTCCGGTAATTTCGTCTATGCTGTGGAAAGGACCATTTTGCTGGCGGTATCTTATAATTGCCTCAGCCCGGGTAGCTCCGATATCCGGTAGAGCTTCAAGCAGCCAGGCTTCAGCCCGGTTAATATCGATTTTCTGGGGCTCAGTCTGCAGGTCTGTATCAGGGACATAAAGCTTTAACCAGGCCTGGTCGGCACCGGGTAGCAAACCTCCGGAGGCGTGAATCAGATCCTCGATTTTATCTCCTTGCTTAAGCGGGTAAATACCCGGTCGGGTAACCGCTCCGTAGATATAAAGTTGTCCCGCCAGTTGATTTTCTGCATTTTTCCTGATCAGGATTGGCTGCTTCCCGCTTTTTATCCAGATGATCAGGCTGGATACCACAATGATCACAGTCAGAATGGCCGTCAATATCAACCAGAATTTTTCTGATTTTTCCACTTTGAAAATCTCCAGAAGGTTTTTAATAAAAAAATGGGCAATTAAAATTTGCCCATTTAGAGGAGAGAATAAAGTGGGCTATTTATTATCGCCCTGTAAAGCAATTTTTAATTGCTCTTCGGTGTCGGTAGGGGTTAAAGCGATAATCTGATCTCCAGCCTGTATTACAGTATCCTGGGTGACCATCTGAGGCCTCTGGTCACTGCGTATAACAATTGCCAGTGCACTGCCAGGTGGGAGATCAAGATCTTTGACTTTTTTACCCGTACTTTTCGCGTCCGGTGGTATCTTTACCTCTACTATTTCAATTCCTCTGTCCCTGATGGTTAAGAGGTGGGTTAAAACATGGGTGGGTACTTCCTGTTCGATATTTTCCATGATGACGTCTGTGCTACTGACGGTCACATCAATACCCAGCAGGTGAAAGAGCGTTTCATTTTTAGGATTACTGAGCCTTGCAATGGTGCGGGGCACTTTAAATTTGTGCTTGGCAAGCTGGCAGGCTACCAGATTATCCTCATCATCCCCGGTTACCGCGATCAGCATGTCAGCCCTGTTAGTACCGGCTTCAGCCAGAACCGCAGTTTCACAACCATCGCCGAGCATGCAAACAGAGCCCAATTCACCGGAGATGAACTCAATCCTGTTCCGGTCCTTTTCAATCACCAGGAGTTCATGACCTTCAGCAAGCAGGGCTTTAGCCAGATGGTAACCGATTTTTCCACCGCCAACTATTATAATATACATTACTCCAGCCTCGTCTTACCCAGCAGATTATCTTTTAACAACTGGGCAAATATGGTGGTTGGACTAAAGGCTTCCAGTCCCAGAGAATTATAAAGTTCTCTGCGTCCGGGGTCATAGATTCTCAACAATACCCTGGGAATTTTGAAAATATGTTTTGCGATCTGGGCTGCCATGATATTGCGGTTATCACCCTGTGTGACAGCGACGAAGGCATCTGCCTGTTTGATCCCGGCTTTGATCAACGTTTCATCATCCGTGCCATCACCAACCAGGGCTGTGCCTTTGAAATCAGGTGGTAGGCGACGAAAACTGTATTCGTTGATGTCCAGTATGGTCACAGAGTGACCTTCGGCATCCAGCATGGTTGCCAGCATGGCACCGGTTCTACCACAGCCCATTATTATTACTTTCATATCAACAGTCCACCTAACCGGTATATTGTGAATAAAGCATAACCTGACAGGTCGCGTTTTTCAAGATATAAGGAACAATGTTGCCCAGGCTGAATTGCCCGAATCGCCTCTGGTATTTCACTCCCATGATAATCAGGTCCACTTTCCTTTCAACAGCTTCGTCAATAATTGTAGGAGCAACCTCTCTTGCCTGCAGCAGGTCTGTTTCCACTGTATAGTCTTCTGCTTCGGCGATCCTTTCCATGCGATCCAGAAGCTCTTCCGCCCTTCTGGTCTCTGATTCGATTTCTGCTTCCAGAGGCAGTGAACGCTTGATCGTTATCACGTACATAGCGTAAAGTTTACTCTTATCCCTTTTGGCTATCCAGCAGGCCATCCTCATGGTTTCGTCATCTGCTTCAGTACCGGAGACGGGTACCAGGATGCGCCGGAATACAGTTCTGTTTTTCGCTTCGCTCATAAGTAACTCAGTATTATAACTGTGTATCGCCTGTTTTATCAATATTTCTTCAGGAAGGTGGGGAGACCCTGCGACTAAAAATATAATATATCAGAATCCCAAGTATCATCCACACAAAACCTACCAATCTGCTGAAGGGTTGTGTGACATTAATGATTATCCAGATAACGGTTGTAAAAACAAAACCCAGTATAGCTGTGATAGGAAGCGAGACTTTGCCGATATTGATGTTGAGCGGCAACCTGAAGGGGCGTGGTTGTTCTGGTTTGCGAATACGCAAACTGATTATCGAAGCATGGGAAAACATGAATGCCAGCAGGGAGCCGAAAGCATAAAGGGCACCAACATTTTCAAATACTGAAGGTGTGAAAAATCCCGGCACAAGGATAATTATTCCGATGGCACTGAAAAGCAGGATCGCAATATAGGGAGTTTGGAATCTTCTGTGTATTTTGCTGAACATTTTAGGTGCCAGCTTGCGCTGCCCAAGCGAAAAGGCTAATCGGGAAATGCCAATCAGTCCAGCGTTGGTTGCGATCAGCAGGATTGTACCGGCCAGAATGCCGATCAGCGGTTTTAAAATATCGGAGAGAATTTTAACCGGGATATTGGCTGCAATACCTGCCACCGGATCTCTCGCCCACTCGCTTCCCAGTTCCTGAGGGGTCATTGCCATGAACGATACCAGTGAGATACCTGCAAAAATTGCCAGAACTGCGAAAATCATTAATATCAAAGCTCTGGGTACACGTCTCTCAGGGATCCGGGTTTCTTCTGCCATCTGGGAGGCGGTTTCGATGCCGGTATAAGCTATCGAGGCAAGGGCTATCCCCAAAACCAGTTTATCCGGGGATGGCCAGTTATCTACGATACGGCCGATGAGAACCGGGGGGTTGAACAGCAGGATGAAGCCGATAACGATCAGGGTGACCTGAGTTGCGATATCCAGTATAGCAGCGCCAATGTTTATTACTGAAGTTTCTCTGACTCCTATCAGGTTCATCAGCATCAGGAAAAGGATAATTCCGATTGCAACAGCCGTACTGATTACTGGCGAGGACTTCAGGGGTTCCCAGAAAAAACCAAAATAAGGGGGAATTGTAAAGGCTGAGATTGAGATGGTGGCAATATAACTCAACATTAATGCCCAGCCAGCTACGAAACCGATAGCGCGGTTGAAACCATGCAGGGCAAAGCTGGCAGATCCCCCGGCTTCGGGATACATCGCAGTTCCTTCAGCGTAGGTGAGTGCTGTAAAAACGAAAAGGATGCCCGCAATACCCAGGGCTACCGGCGTGGCCCCGGAGGCAGTTACTGCCACTATCCCGAGAGCATAATAGATAGAAGATCCAACGTTGCCATAACCAGCAGAGAATACCGCTGCAACTCCCAGTACTCTCCTCAGACGATATTTTCGAATACGGCGAGGTCGGTAGATTCGGTTACCGGGTTTTTGTTGCCAGCCGTTATCCATAAATATTTATTTTACTCGTTTTCTAATAGCTATATTGCCGATGTATTGTAAAGTGTTATTAACTTGTTGTCAATTATCGTAATAGTTGACCGGGTAAAGATTGCTTAATAAAAAAGAGTCCTTCTCTAGAAGGACTCTTTTTGCAAAAAGCTGCTGGTTTTAGATACTTCTCAGATATCTATCTATATCTGTGGCTGCTCTTTTCCCTGCTCCCATGGCACTGATAACTGTTGCTGAGCCGGTAACTACATCGCCGCCAGCCCAAACCCTGTCTTTCAGAGTTCTTCCGGTAGCTTCATCGGTAATTACAGTACCGTGGCTCGTGGTTTTCAGCCCTTCCGTGGTAGCGGAAATAAGTGGGTTTGGAGTGGTGCCGATTGCAACCACAACCACATCAACATCCAGTGTGAATTCACTGCCGGGTTTAACAATCGGGCGTCTTCGACCGCTTTCATCCGGTTCACCGAGCTCCATTTCATAGCATTCAATGCTTTTTACCGAACCGCGTTCATCCCCAATGAATCGCTTGGGATTGGTAAGTAGCTTGAAAATAATACCTTCTTCTTTTGCGTTTTCGACTTCCTCTTTCCTGGCGGGAAGCTCTGCCTCGGAGCGCCGGTAAACTATATATACTTTCTCCGCGCCCAAACGAAGGGCACAGCGTGCCGAATCCATGGCAACATTACCACCGCCTATTACGGCGACATGTTTGCCCTTTTTCACCGGCGTATCGTATTCGGGGAATTTATAGGCTTTCATAAGATTTACCCTGGTAAGGAATTCATTGGCTGAATAAACGCCATTTAAATTTTCTCCCGGGACATTCAGGAAGCTGGGTAAACCAGCACCGGTTCCCAGGAATACTGCGTCATAGCCATTTTTAAGCAGCTCATCTACTGTTACCAGTTTGCCAACCAGGGAATCCAGCCTGATTTCAACGCCAAGCGAGCTAACGTAATCTACCTCGTTTTTGACAATTTCTTTGGGTAGCCTGAACTGGGGGATACCGTAGGTTAAGACGCCTCCGGCTACATGCAATGCTTCAAAAATGGTAACCTTATGTCCCATTTTGGCCAGATCTGCGGCAGCAGTCAAGCCTGCTGGACCTGATCCTACGACAGCCACTCGCTTTCCACTGGGGGGTGCAATTACGGTATCAATTTTCACCTTATCTTTATTGGCTGTCTCCCAATCTGCAACAAACCTTTCCAGACGTCCGATTGCGATAGGGGCACCCTGCTTTTCCAGTGTACAGGTTTGTTCGCATTGAGATTCCTGGGGACAAACCCTGCCACAGATGCCAGGCAGGGCATTTTTTCTTTTTAGAATCCTAGCTGCCTCAGGCAGATTATTTTCTCTCAGTGCTCTGATAAATTCAGGAATATCAACCTCAACAGGGCAACCAGTAGTACAGTTCCTTTTTTTACACTGGATACAGCGGCTAGCTTCCTGTTGAGCCATTTCCAGTGTATAACCCAGAGCTACCTCATCGAAATTGCGCGCCCTGATCTTGGGATCCTGTCTTGGCATTTCTACACGGTTTAAATCTAATTTCGCCATGCTATTTTCCTTGTTTTTGATTTTATGCTCGGTTACACTGGCATTGCCAGTGTTCCAGTGAGATTTTTTCTTCCTCGGCATAGCCGCGGGAACGCATCATCAGCAGATCCCAGTCTACCTGATGACCATCAAAATCCGGTCCATCAACACAGGCAAAACGGGTAGTCCCATTGATAGATACCCGGCAACAACCACACATACCGGTGCCGTCAACCATGATGGGATTTAAACTGACAGTAGTTTTTACTCCAAAAGGTTGAGTTGTTAGAGAACAATATTTCATCATTACTGCTGGACCGATGGCAATCACCCTGTCTATTTTTTCGCCGGAAGAAAGGATTTCTTTCAGGGGCTCTGTGACTACTCCTTTTCTTCCATATGTCCCGTCATCGGTAGTTACAACCAGTGTATCGCTGTAACTTTTTAATTTTTCTTCCCAGAAAAGCAGGTTTTTACTCCGGGCTCCCATGATGGAAATAACCCTGTTGCCTGCTCGCTTAAGTTCGCGTGCAATCGGAGCAATAGGAGCTACACCGATACCGCCGGCAACACAGACCACAGTGCCAAAATTTTCGATATGAGTTGGGATGCCGAGTGGACCAAGAAAATTCAAGATGGCATCGCCAGCTTTCAATCGCGCCAGACGACAGGTAGTAGCACCGGCTTCCATGAAGATAATGGTCACACTGCCTTCAGAAGCGTCCCAATCAGCAAAGGTTAGCGGGATCCGCTCACCCTTTTCGTCGATACGGACGATTACAAACTGTCCGGCTCGAGCTTTTTTGGCTACCTCCGGGGCTTCTATTTTAAATAGATGAATTATTGGAGCTAAGTCCTGGCGCTCCAGAATCTTATACACTGATTTCTGCCTCCTCACATTGTTTTTTGGATTGGACGGGTGGTACCGGGGCTTTTCTGATCTGCTTCCGGTAAGCACATTGCAGGCACCTCATAGCTTCAGCGACGGCGGTCTTTTCATCGAACCCAAGTTCAACTTCTACGAAGTTTCCACATCGTTTTTCAACTGGAAGACACGGCATTACAGCCTGATCTCGATCCTGGAATCCCGGATCGACCGTACAGGCAGGTACCTTCTCTGTATATTGATGCCTTTTTGCCAGCTTCTCGCTGATATCACCTGTTCCTCCGAGGTATTTATCAATTGCACTGGCAGCACATCTGCCTGCCTGGATTGCCTCGATTACGGAGGCTGGACCCAGCACCGCATCTCCACCGGCAAAAACGCCAGGTTTGCTGGCCATTAAAGTTTGTGGATCCACTTCGATCGTATTATTTCTGGTAGTTTTCAATCCAAACTGTGCTGGAATATCAGGAACCTGTCCGATCGCCTCAATTATCGCATCAAACTCCAGATTAAAATCTCCTCCCTTAACCACCACTGGTCGGCGCCTGCCGCTTTCATCTGGCTCGCCCAGTTCCATTTTGTTACAGGTAAGTTGTAAATGGTTATTTACCCGGCTGATTTTAACGGGGGAAGATAAAAACAGAATTTTGATATTTTCTTCGAGAGCAGCTTCTACCTCTTCGGGGCTTGCAGGCATTTCAGCCCGGGTCCGCCGATAAACAATCGTAATATCCGTTGAGCCAATCCTGAGCGCTGTGCGAGCACTATCTATGGCAACGTTTCCGCCTCCGATTACGGCTACTCTGGATCCCAGTTCAACCTTCTGTCCCAGACTTACTTTTCTTAAAAAAGTGGCTCCATCCATGACACCCGGCAGATTTTCACCTTCTATCCTTAAATTTGTTCCCCGGTGAGCGCCCAGGGCAACGAATACAGCGTTATATCCCTGTTCGAAAAGAGTGTCCAGTGATTCTATTCTGGTATTCAGTTTCAGTTCAATGCCGGCGCGGAGAATTTCATCAATCTCTGAGTTCAGTATATCTTCTGGCAGGCGGTAGCGCGGAATACCTACCCTCATCATTCCACCTGCTACCGGTAAAGCTTCGAAAATGCTCACGGAATGCCCCAGCTTCGCCAGGTAATAACCAGCGGTTAAACCGGCGGGACCTGAGCCCACGATCGCAACTTTCTTTCCAGTAGGAGGAAGTTTTTTACCCATCTCCCGCCATTGCGTTCCGCCTTTTTCGGCTGCGAAACGTTTTAAAAATTTTATAGCGATCGGTTTATTCAACTCATTGCGACGGCAACCTGTTTCACAGGGATGGATGCATACCCTGCCGAGAGTAGCAGGAAAGGGTACTTTTTCTCTGATTACTCCCAGTGCATCGGCATATTGTCCTTCCGCAATTAAGTGTACATAGAGGGGAGCGTCTACTCCGGCAGGACAGGCATAGCTACAGGGATTGGTGATAGTTTCACGCTTTACTTCAGGGTTCCATTCGGCGGCTTTGTCCATCAGAGCCCCGGTCGGGCAAACCTCAACACAGGCGCAACAAAGATGACAGCTCGAAGATTTAAGCGATTTATCATCGGATGGTCCCGGAATCCTGTCATCACCGGAACCGGTCATTTTGATTGCTCCGATGCCTTTAACATCCTTACACATACGGACGCACCGGGTGCATCCAATACATAGATTGTAGTCACGATTAAAAAATGGATTATCCGTATAAACCGGTAGATTCCGATAAGAATAATCGAATTCTTTGTTCTCCAACCCGATGTAATCTGCTACTTTTTGAAGCTCGCAATTTCCATTTCTGGCGCAAAGGACACAGCGTCTGGTAACTTCGACATTACGCAGGCAGATGTCGTAAGGTTTGCACCGCTCCCTCCTCCAGCAAACCAGACATCCGCAGGGATGCTTTGCCAGTAATCTTCGCAAAGCATCACGGCGCAGGTTACGGAGAGCTGGAGAATCTGTTTTTATTTTCATACCCTCAGTGACAGGTGTATTACAGGCAAGCGGAAAATCATCCCTGCCTTCGATTTCCACAATGCACAGTTTACATGAATTATCTGCAGGGAGGTCGGGATGATAACAGAGAGAGGGGACATAAATTCCGGCAGATTCCGCAGCCTGAAGGATAGATAAACCACTCCTGGTTTTGATTGCCTTTCCGTCAATCGTAATACTTAACTCTTCCATAAGAACTCGTTTCCCTTTTCAGTATATTGGGTTATAGCTCTCCCTAATCTTATCATCTATACTTTAACATTTCATGTGGGTTCATCTCAAGTATGAAAATCATTAATTTCGACTACAATTATCTAATAAATTAATTATAATTAATTAATCATGATAACATTTTTAACAAAATACCGTTATAAATAATAGCAGGAAATCATGTCAGAAGTTTTATTCGGTGACACCGATTATCAAATCGATCTTTTGACACAGGATAATAAGTAATTTATACTACAATCAAATACACTGAATACCATTTGTAAACAGTCTGCATATGTATTTTAAATTGCATAATGTTGATCAGAATTTATGGGGGCAGGGATGACCAGAATTCAGAGTAAAAAGGTAAAAATCGATGATTTAAACTGTCATTATCTGGTCGGTGGACAGGGGGATCCACTCATTATTATTCATGGTGGAAGCTCTGGCGCTAGTGCCTGGCGGGAGAATATCATCGCGCTTTCAAAGCATTATACAATCTACGTACCCGATTTGCCGGGCTTTGGTCTTAGTGATCCGCATCCGGGGAATTATTATATACCTGAGATGGTGGAATTTATTGACAAGTTTGCAGAAACTTTAGGGCTTGAGAATTTCTATTTGATGGGACATTCTCTCGGAGGTGGAGTGGCGCTTCACTATACTCTGAAGAATCCCGGCAAAATACGCAAGCTCGTGCTGGTCAGCAGCCTTTGTCTGGGCAAAGAAATCGCCTGGTGGATCCGCTTTTTCTCATTTCCAGCATTGTGCCGTTCGATTGGGAGGGCTGGCATTTCATTGTTTCGCTGGATTAAATACGTTGCAAGGTTCTTTGGACCATGGGATCTGGTGGAGCCGATTTCCCGGACCAGCCTGCAGATAGGAAGTTGTATTGCCAATCTTACAGAACAAACGATTGTTCTTTTAAGCCAGTTACCTAAAATCATGGTACCAACACTGGTAGTCTGGGGTGCCAGGGATCCTATCGTACCTTTTTGCCAGGCTTATACAGCAGCAGAGCTTATTCCAGACTGCAGGGTCCAGGTTTTTGATAAGTGTGGTCACAGCGTTTATCGCGAGCGTTTGCAAGAATTCACGAGTGTACTGGCGGGATTTCTGGGTTAACCATAGCAAGGCTTGCAGGGATTAATCTTAATATCTTTTTGCCAGGAATATCAGGGAAATTACCAGAGCAACCAGCCAGATTAGCAGTATAATAATGAAACGCCAGTTTAATTTTCTGCGTTCTGGCGAACTGCTGGATTGACTTTTCGAAGATACTTTAGATTCTGCTAAGGTTTTATTGCTCGCAATTGTTTTAGTCTTGTTGCTATTCGCTTTATGTTTTCTGGACATTTTTGCTCTGCCTGAGCACCTTATTTATACTTGGTTAAAAAGAAATGCCCTTTAATTTTGACAAAGAATCTGCATTTATTATAGGCAGATTCGGCAGACAAAGTCACTTTTTATGAAATTGAGGGAACCGCGAAACGCAGAAAAGTTTCAGAGGGAAATGAAGGGAGTAAAGCTGGCATCAAAAATGTATTATTGTTCCAGGGAAGGATACCAGTCCAAAGCTGCATACTTGGGAGGTTTCTTAAGGAAGCGTCCCGGAGCATCTCATCCAGTAATCTCATCTTTACTGAAACCACTAACCAATCGGGTTTCTTTGCCTTACTTTAATAAGCGGATGGTAGAAGCTAATGTATTGCACTAATTGTACTTTTTGCTTTTTAGATTAAACTTTGCGATTGCCTTTCGGTAAATTTTGTTTAGTATTTTTTATATGTCTGTTATAATCTTTCTAACATCAAAAAGTTATTCAGGGGGCGTAAATTGGCTAACTTGAAATATGCCGACCGTATAATTACCGACACGGGCTTCGAATCAACCCATGTTTTAAAGGTAGATCAGAACCGTCTGAAGGACTTTTTTAATGTGGACTGCTACTGGTTCTGGCGTAGTAGCCCCAACCAGATAGTAATGGAGACCCTCCTCAGTGACTGCAACCAGGTCATCGGTCTGGTTGGAGCCGATCCGGAGAATCCCTTCAGCCTGGGAGGAGAGATGACTGTTTGGGTGGATGGGGAAAAGAATATACTTACCAGAAGCAGTCTGATATTCGTCCCGGCGGGAGTGCCCTTCGGGCCGGTACAAATAAACCACCTAGAGCATCCTATATGCTATGCTGCCATCGGCATTCGTCCTGACCGCAAAAAGGTGAGGGATCCCTCTCTACCTCGATATACTATTTTAGCCGAGACCAAAGAGAAAGCTATCAAACCTCCATCCCCTCCTAAAAGGACTCTCAGGGTGACTAATATCCTCCATATGGAAGACGATATGGTGAAAGGCTCCTTCTATGTGAATATAAATTGGCAGTATGAAGGCTATGGTCAAGCTCCGATGGAAGTCCATAACCACGAATGGCCAGAGCTCATTGCCATGCTCGGCTGTGATCCAGAACATCCCTATGATCTGGGTGGAATTTATAGTATTGACCTGGATGGTGAGACATATTATCTCAGTAAAAGTTGTTTAATCTGCATTCCCGCTCGCGTGATGCACTGTCCATGGAAATTTCTGGAGGTTCGCAAGCCTACCCTGACCATAACCGCAAGTCCTTCAGGACTGTATTATAGCTCCGAGAAAAATCAATGGTAGATGATCTAGTTCAGATAGAATGGTGACACTATAATAGTGTTATGAAAATAATAAGTGGATTAGTCCCTGGAGCCTTAAAATTAGCCAAATTGAATCTTAACCTGTCTCGGGAGGCAAGGAGAAGGCTGGAGTGGTTTGAATACTATGCTGCCCATGGACAGAATGCCCGTCTGACCTGTCGTCATTTCGATATCAGTCCGCAGACCTTCTACCGCTGGAAGAGACGCTATGACCCCATGCATCCCCAGACACTGGAAAGTCATTCTTGCCGGCCCAGGCATGTGAGACAGCCGACCTGCAATACAGAATTGGTACCCGTCGTTCTCGGGATACAGGAAGCATATCCCAGATGGGGGAAAGATATGTTTGGCAGGCAAGGGATAGAAAGTTATGATAGGACTTATACTGCTTTAACTCATACCCCATTGCATTTGCTTTGGGCAGGCAGCCGGCACGGCAGCAGCTTTGGTTTTGAAAACCGGCGTTAGCGTCAGAAAAGTGAATTATCCTGACCTGTATACCAGTCTCAAAAAACAGGGAGTGATTTTACCCGAAATAAAAGCAAGTTAACTCCTGCGCTCCTTCTTAAAAAGGGGGGAAAGTGATCATGAGCATGCCCGAAGATATCGCCGATTTCAAAAAAGTTCTGGCATCGATTGTTAAACCGGAAAATATTCTTGATGATGCTGTTCACCTTGAGAAGTATTCCAGGGATTGCAGCTTTGTAGCTGGAAGCAGACCTCTACTTCTAGTATATCCGGAGACAGGAGATGAGGTGAAGAGAATCGTTATATGGGCTGGCGAGACAGGGATACCTCTGGTGCCGGTTAGTTCGGGGCCGCCCCATTTCCACGGAGATACTGTTCCTTCTCAAAGCGGAATCGTGGTCGATTTCAGTAAAATGAGACGTATTCTGAAAATAGATCCTATAAACCGATATGCCCGAGTCGAACCGGGCGTAACCTACGCTGAACTCGTTCCCGCAGTTAGAAAGCACGGCTTGAGACTTAACCTTCCCCTCTTTCCAGCCGGCTGGAAACCACCGCTGTACATTTCCTCGAAAAAAGAGGCGAATATATTCAACACCTGTGCATTCTAGCCGACTGATATGGCACTGTGGCTGTTATTCGGCCAGGGTTAAGCGTTTGCCCCGCAC
>Ga0123519_10001852_pt1 | contig 36047 bp, 30 predicted proteins | sample YelNatPaOPRAMG02_FD_87396 | JGI IMG/M metagenome (GOLD analysis project Ga0123519, IMG submission 87396) | Hot spring microbial communities from Yellowstone National Park - Yellowstone National Park OP-RAMG-02 (version 2) | ecosystem: Environmental > Aquatic > Thermal springs > Hot (42-90C) ... | reverse complement strand
GTGAAAGGGAGATGTTGCTTCTGGAGATGTTGGACCGAATATTGCGACAATAGGGATTCTGAAGGCATTGGCAATGTGCATTGGTCCTGAATCGTTGGTAATGAAAAGATCAAGCTGAGAAATGTATGCCATAAGCTCTCTAAGGGTGGTCTCTCCTGTAAGAATAATTGCTGAATCTCCAACAAATCTTTTAATTTCAAGAGCAATTGGAGTCTCATCCTTTGAGCCAAAAATTATAATATTTGCATCAAATTTTTTCTTAAGGAGATTTGCAAGAATTCCATATCCACTTGTTTTCCATCTCTTTGCCTCGCCATAGTAAGCTCCTGGATTAATACCTATGTTTATTCTTCCCTCCTTTGCTCCTCTCTTCAAAAGATTCTCCTTCCCCCTTTCCCTCTCTTCATTTTCAAGGTAAAGTTCAATTTTTGGATTTGCTACCTCAAAACCAATCTCCTTTAAAATATCAAGATAGTAAAAAACATGATGTTTCTTTTCCTTTTTCCATTTTATTCTCCTTGTAAGGAGGAATCCTCTAAAATCCCTCGAATAGCCGATTCTTTCAGGAATATTGGAAAGAAAGAATTCAAGGGCAGTGTAAAAAGAATTAGTGAAGAGAAAACCCTTTGAAAAATTCCAACTTTTTATCTTTTTTACATTCTCCTTGAGAATCCTAAAATCCATCCCCTTCTTAATTTCAATAATTCCATCGATGTAAGGGAAATTTTTGAATAGCTCAATAACCCATGGGATTCCACAAATCCATATTTCAGATTCTGGAATATTCTCTTTTATTGCCTTTATTGAAGGGATTGCCATAACAGAGTCCCCTATCCAGTTGGGGACCCTCACAATTATCCGATCTGTCATTAAATATTTTAATTCTAATTTATGAAAATTTCACCCTCTCCCCTTTTTGCCGATACTCCCTTCAGCAAATCTTCTATTTTAAAAGGTTTTATTATAACAAAATCTATCCCAAGTCTCTTCAGTCTTTCACCTTCACCTTTTATGTTCCATCCAGTAATAAAACCTATTTTAATATTTTTGTCCTTTTCCCTTATCCTCTCAGCAACTTCCCAGCCAGATATTCCTGGCATTCCAATATCTGTTATGACAATATCGAAACTTTCCTTTTCAAATTTTGAAAGCCCTTCAACTCCTGTCCTTGCAATGGAAACATTATATCCATTTACTCTTAAAATCTCTTCAATTAAATCAATTACATGCTCCTCATCCTCAATGACGAGGATATTCATGGGAATCTTTTCCTCTTTCAATTTCCACTCTTCCCCTTCCTTTACCATCCTACCCATTGGAAGGGAAATTGAAACTTTTGTCCCCCTCCCTACTTTAGACTCAATCTTTATCTCTCCCTTAAACTTTTTAATAACTCCGTAGGCAAAACTTAAGCCAAGCCCTGTTCCAGAAACTCCCTTTGTTGTATAGAAGGGGTCGAAGACCTTATCAATATCTGATTCGGGAATACCTTTTCCGTTGTCCTCTATTTCAATTAAAACTCTATTTCCCTTTGGAAATGAAGAGATTTTTATAAATCCTTCCTTTTCTATAGCCTCTACAGAATTCAAAATCAAGTTTACAAAAACTTCCCTTAGCTCTGAGGAATTCCCCTTAACATAGACTCCCTCTTCAATTTCCTTTATAATCTCCACTCTCTTCCCCATAGCCTGTGCCTCGTTCTTCCACTTCATTTCTGTAAGCTGTATAGCCTCTTCAATTGGTTTTTTAACCTCTACATTTTCAAGGGTTACTTTCTCCTCAGCCCTTGAAAAACCTAATAACCTTCTAACTATCTCTGCTCCTCCAAGGGATGCTTTCTCTATAATTTCAAGGTTCTTTTTGATTTCTGGATCATCAACCTTTTTTGAGAGTAGCTGAGCTCTTGCAAGTATAGCTGAGAGAATGTTGTTGAATTGATGGGCTATTCCTGCTGAAACAATCCCGAGAGCCCTCATTTTTTCTGTCTCAATTATCTTTTTCTGACTTTCCTTTAATTTTCTCAGGGCTTCTTTAACATCTCCAAAGAGCTTTGCGTTTTCAAGGGAAAGGGCTATTTGATTGGCAACTGTTTTTAAAAAATCAAATTGCCACTGAGAAAAGGCATTCTTTTTATAGCTCTGAATTGAGATCACTCCGAGAACCTTCCCCTTTGACATTACTGGAACTCCTATATAGGACTGGGAAGGTTTTATTATTACAAGAGGTGAAACTGGAAGGGAGTCCTTTTCCCTATCATAGTCATTGAACATAATTGGCTTTTTATTGTTTATTATCCACCCAGTAAGCCCCTTTGACTGGGAAATCTTAATTGGTTTCATTTTTATTGGCTTACCCCTGTCAAAGAAGAAAGGGAAAGTGATTTCATCCTTTCCGTAATCACAAACCGCAAGGTAATAGGTGTCAACATTGAATATTTCCATTATTTTCTTTGAGAGGATTCTGTAAAGTTTTTTAAGGTCAAGGGTTGAAATTGAAACATTGCTTATCTCATTGAGAATTCTCATTTCCTCAAACCTTCTCTTAATTTCTTCGTAAAGGGTTGCATTTCTAATTGCAATTGAGGTCAAGGAGGCAAAGGATTCGAGAATTCTCAAATGTTCTTCGGTGTAGGCATTAATGGTTGGGCTCTCAAGGTTTAAAACTCCAATTATCTCATCTTTAAATTTTAAAGGGACAGCTATCTCGGATAGAGTCCCTGGTGCTCCTGCAATGTATCTACTATCCTTTCTAACATCTGGGACAACAATTGGTTCTTTTAAAAGGAAGCAATTTCCTGTTATTCCCTCTCCAACTTCAATCACACCTTTGAATTCATCAAGCTTAGGACCTAAATAGGCTTTAACTTCAAGGGCATTTATTTGAGGATTGTAGAGGAGAATCCCTCCCGATTTAAAGGGAACAAGGGTTTTTAGATTTACTATCATCCTATTTAGCAATTCCTCAAGATCAAGGATTCCTGAAAGCTCCTTTGATATGTTGTAAAAGGTTGATATTTCCTTTATCCTTTCTATCAGATCATTATAAAGTTCAGCATTCTCAATCATAATAGATAGTTGAAGAGCCAGTGTTGAGATTGTCTCAATCTCTTCCTTTCCAAAGGCGTTTAGATTTTCCGATTGAACATCAATGATACCAATGACATTCCCCTTTTTATTCTTTATTGGAACAGCAATTTCTGAATTAACCTCACTGAAATATGGAAGATAGTAAGGGTCTTTTTTTACATCTCCTGAAACATATATTTTCCCTGTTTTAAAAGCCCTACCGATAATTCCTTTATCTGGACTCTGGCTATAACTTTTTGGAACCTTTTCCTTTAACCATCCTCCCTTTGCAACCTGAATAAGTTTATTGGAGGAGCTGTCAAAAATAAGAATAAAGACAAAGGGGTAATTCCCAATTTTCTGTAAAAGATCGACTGTCTTCTCATAAATTTGATTTATGTCAATTGAGAGGGTTATAGTCTTTCCAAGGTTTGTTATTGTTTTTAGTTGTTTTATTGTCTTCCTTTGTTTTTCAAAAAGGGATGAATTGGCAATCGCTAATGCAGTAAGCTCTCCAAAAGCAATTGCAATCTCTCTTTCCTGCTCAGAGTAACTCTTTGGAGAATTGTGATAGTAAACGACAAGCCCAAAAAGTTCACCTCTGTAATTACATGGAATTATATTAAGACCTCTATAATTGCCAATTTCAGCAATCTTCTTTGCAAAGGGATTCTCAATATTATAAATATCCTCAATGAAAATTGGTTTCTGCGTTAAAACAACCTTTGCTCCCTCAACCTTCCTCCAGTTTTCAATGAGTTCCTTGAAATATTCCTCTGTCAAACCTGAATAGAAATATCTCTTTATCTCTTCTTTCTTTTTATCAACAACAAAAATAGCCCATTTTTCAGCTCCCAATATCTTTGAGCTTTCCCTTCCTATAAAGGGAAGGGATTTTGAAAGATTCATCTCAGAGCTTATTCTAAGAGTTATTCTCTCGAGAGCCCTTATCCTTTCAAGATGCTCCTGAATCTCCCTTGTCCTCTCCTCAACCTTTTTCTCAAGGGACTTCCCCCATGATTCAATCTCTCTATACAATTTTGAACTTTCAATTGCTATTCCCGCCCTGTTGGAGAAAATTGTCAATATCCATTTTTCCTCATCAGTGAAAGATACTGAAGAGAATTTGCTTATGTGAATAACTCCAAAGATTTTATCGTGGGACTTTATTGGTTGACAGAGGACTTTCTTCACTGGATATCTTCTCAGGAAGGGCTCTAAGGATTCCTTATCTTCAATCTCAGATTCCAATATCTCACCTCTTTCAAAGGATTTTCCAGATATGTATTCACCAGGCTTTATCCTTTCTTCTGATATTAAATCAATTTTAATACCCCTTGAAGTGTAGGGGAAAAGCTCATTTTTACTCTCATCAAAAAGAAAAATTATTCCTATCTCAGGAGTGAGATTATCCATAATCCCATCAATTACAAGTTCAAGAACTTTTCTCTCATCAGGGCTAACACCAATGGATGAGGCAACTGAATAGAGTAGAGAAAGCTGAGTTACCTTCCTTTCAAGAACTTTTATCCTTTCAAAATCCAAATCTTCCATTTTTACTCCGCAAGGATTGAAATTACAAAGGTCATTGTGTGGAAAAGGGGTCTTCCTCCTGCAACAGAGCACCTGCCTATTTCTCCATAGGTGTAAAATCCTGATACTGGAATATCTTCTCCAAGGATCTCCTTAACTATTCTTAATTCCTCTCCAACAGATTCCTCAAGAAGATATGGCCTTGTAACACAGTCAAATATAAAGCAAGCTCTTATTTTTTTCCCTTTAATCATTGATAATGCTTGATTTACAGCGAGGTGCGTTGCATTTAGAATGTCCTCCTTATTTGCTTTCATTATCCTTACAATTGAATTTTCTGGTATCTCATTGGCACATATTATTGAGCCATCAGGATTTCTGTAATTAAGATGAACAATCAAATACTCTTCCCTCCATATTGGAATTCCGAGGGGATAAAAATTCACCTCCTTCATTGCTCCAAGTTTTTCCAATCCCTTTTCATCTTTACTCAATCCAAAATATTCAAGATAAGCATCAATTGCTGGTTTCTGATTTAATTCGTATAGGATGTTCCCCTTTGCCTTTGTTACAAGGAAGGGTTCTCCAGTAGGAGAGAATCCATGCCTTACACCGTAGCCACAGAAAATATCAGTATTTAGATAGACACCAACTACAGAGTCAGTGAGAACCTCATTGTTATAGAACTGGTATGTTCTTTCAAATTTTAATTCATCTCCAGCCCCTCCACCGACAAGGTCAATAGTGGGATGAATTGAATCGTAAATACCCCTTATGAGTTCAGTCATGTTTCCAGAAAGTCCATCGGGGAAAACGAAAATTGTCCCTCCTATCTCTGGTGGGATGTTCTTTGTCAGAATTGAGCCAAATTCCTCTCCCGCTTTCCTTAAATTTTTGCTGATTCTTTCAACCTTTGCAGTAAATATTTTTGCTTCCTTTGATTTTAGAGCTGTTAAAACAACAGAACCCCTTTGAGGTCCCTCAGAGCATATTTCACCTCCGGTTGTGCAACCAACAAGGGGAGAATCCTTAGCCACCTCTCTGACACCCTTGAGCAACTTTTTATGCTCATACCTTATTGATGAAAAGAGAAAGATAAGATCAGGTGAGGTGCTTCCAAGAGCTTTTAAAGCTCTCTCGCAAGCCTCCTTCCCAGCCTTGAAAGAATCATCATTTTTACTCCATCCAACTCCTACTTCTAATCCCATTTTACTCCTTCACTTTATAATATATACTAAAAGATTGAAAAAGCAAGATATAATTTTATTGAAATGAAAAGGGTCTGGATAAAAAAGGGTAAGGATAAAAAAATAAGGAATTTTTATCCATGGATTTTCAGGGATGAGATAGAGAGGAAAGAGGGGAAAATAGAGGATGGAGAGATTGTTGAGCTTTTAGATTCGGATGGGAATTTCTTAGGGAAGGGTTTCTGGAGCAATAAATCCCATATAGCTCTAAGAATTTTTGACAGGGAAGGGGAAGATTTTGAAGATGTTCTGAAGAAAAGATTTGATGAGGCTATTAAAGTTAGGGAAAAAATAAAAGAAACCAATTCCTTCAGGTTTTTCTATTCTGAAGGGGATGGAATTCCAGGCTTGATAGTTGATAAATATGATAAAACAATTGTTTTTCAGAGCAGAATAAAGGGGATTGATAATTTAAAGAAAAAAATTATTGAAAAATTAATAGAATTATTTAATCCTTCATCTATTTACGAAAGGTCGGATGGAGAATTCAGGGCTGAAGAGGGATTGGATAATGAAAAGGGTCTTCTTTATGGAAATGAGCCTTATCTGGTAAAAATTGAGGAGAGGGGTCTCAAATTTCTTGTTGATGTAAAGGAAGGAATGAAAACAGGATTCTACCTTGACCAGAGGGATAACAGAAAAAGAGTTGAGGAGATTGTTGAGGAAGGGATGGAATGTCTTGATCTCTTTTCCTATACTGGAGCCTTCTCCCTTTTCCTTGCAAGGAAAGGAGCAAAGGTTAAAGCTGTTGAGATTGAAGAAAAAAATTTGGAGCTGGGAAGGGAAAATGCTAAGTTGAATTCTCTCTCATCTAAGGTTGATTTCATCTCCTGCAACGCTTACGATTTTCTCGAGGAGGAGGTGAAAAAGGGGAGAAGATTCGATTTTATAATTGCTGATCCTCCTGGAATTGTAAAGAGGAAGTCTGATGTTGAAAAAGGGAAATGGGCTTACTGGAAAATTCTTTACAACTCATTTAAAATAGGGAAAAAAGGTTCAATAGTTTTAATATCTTCCTGCTCCTATCATATCTCCCTTCAAACCCTTCTTGAGATGGCAAAACTTTCAGCCTCTGATGCAGGAGTAAAAGTTAAGCTCCTGGATATAACCTTCCAGCCAATAGACCATCCATGGATAATTCAGATACCAGAAACCCTCTATTTGAAAAGCCTCTTTTTGAGAATTGAATCCTGAAACTCGCTTTTTATCTTTTTATGCTCTATAATAAATCTATGCCTATAAAAGAGGATGAAGGGATTGTTCTTAGAAGTATAAAGATTAAAGAGATTGATAAAATCGTAACAATCTTTTCAAGGGAGAATGGGATTGTAAAGGGTGTTGCAAAGGGAGCTTTGAAATTTAATAACAGATTTGGCTCATCCCTTGAACCTCTCTCCCATATAAAATTCATCTATTATGAGAGGGAAGGGAGGGAACTTTTTGTAATAAGAACTGCTGAAATTATAAAATCCTATTTTGAGATTCAGAGGGATCCAAAGATATTTGAGGGCTTTTCTCAGATGGTCGAGCTTTTGGAGGAGTTTGTCCCCCAGAGAGTTAAGGAGGAAACTATTTTCAGGCTTTTAAAGGCATGTCTTGATGCTACATCAAAGGGGATTGGAATTGAGTTTTCCCTGCTTTATTTCAAGTTCTGGCTTCTCAAGGGAACTGGATTTCTTCCAAATCTTTCAAGATGCAAGAAATGTGGAAAAGAAGGAGGAGGTTTCCTATCCCCTTCAATGGATGGTGTTTACTGCAATGATTGTAAAATCATTAATACCATTGAGGTAACGGATTTAACTTCGAAATTCTTTTCATTCATATCAAAGAACCCTCCTTCAAACTTAAAGGATTTTGAAATTCCTGAGAATGAGAGATTAAAGATGGAGAATTTGATAAACGAATTGATTCTTTACCATATTGAGAGGCTTCCAAAAACACTGGGGCTTAGAAAATGAGATATTATCTTTCAATTGGAAGTAATATGGGTAATCCCCTTTTAAACATAAAAGCCTGTTTTGAAAAAATTGAGGAGAATGGTATTAAAATAGAGAAGAAATCATCCCTTTATTTAACAGAGCCTGTTGATTTTACTGAGCAGGATTGGTTTGTAAATTCAGCCATTTCCATAATTACAGAGCTTGAGCCCCTTGATTTACTTTCAAAATTAAAGGAAATAGAGAAGATTCTTGGAAGGAATGGAAATGGAATAGAGAAGGGTCCAAGGCCAATTGACATAGATATTGTTTTAATGGACTTTCATCCCTTCACTTTTCAATCAAAATCTTTGATTATTCCCCATAGAAGAATGCATCTGAGGAAATTTGTCCTTTTACCCCTTTCAGAAATTTGCCCCTCCTTTGTTCATCCAATTTTCAAGAAGAAGATTTTTGAACTTCTTCTATCGGTTGATGATAGAAGCACCGTTTATCCAATGATTGGTTAAAATTTTTATGGATCCAAAGGGAAAACCCTGGATTAGAGAAGCTTTCCTCCAGAAAAACATTGGAGAGAATTTAAACCAATGTTTGACCTGCATTAGAAGATGCAAAATAAAGGATGGCTCCTCAGGATACTGTGGGACAAGGGTTGGAAAGAATGGGAAAATTTATACAATGCTTTATGGTATAGTCTCATCAATGGCTGTCTCACCCATAGAGAAGAAGCCCATGTTCCATTTCTATCCTGGCTCTCAATGGCTTTCTATTGGCTCTTTCGGATGTAATTTTAGATGTCCTGGATGCCAGAACTGGGAAATTGCCCATAAATCTTTAAAAATTTTGAAAATGGGTTCCTTCATCCCTCCTGATGAGCTTGTAAAAATAGCAGAGAATTACAAATGCAAGGGAATATCATGGACTTACAATGAGCCTTTACTTTCCATTGAATATATCTTGGATTGTGCAAAAATCTGTAAAGAGAGGGGCTTACTTACAAACCTTGTTACCAATGGCTCCTTTACAGAGGATTCCCTATCCTCCCTGATCCCCTATCTTGATTCAGCAAGAATTGACCTCAAAGGTTTTTCCAAAGAGACCTACAGAAGAATTGCCCATTTAGAAAATTTTGAGGAAATCTTAAATTCCATAAAAAAGATTAAAATTTCCAATATTCCCATTGAGCTAATTACAAATGTTATTCCTGAATACAATGACAAAAGGGAGGAGATTGAAAGGGCATCCAAATGGATTCTGGAGAATCTTGGAGATGAAACCCCATGGCATCTAACAAGATTCTTTCCCCATAGATTTCTTTCCCACATTCCTCCAACACCAGTAAAGATCCTTGAGCTATTTAGAGAAATTGCAATTGGTAATGGTTTAAAGTATGTTTATATTGGAAATGTTCCAGGACATCCAGCAGAAAACACCTACTGCCCAAACTGCAAGAATGTTGTTATAGAGAGGGAAGGAATTTATCTTAAGGGAGTTTATATAAAAAAGGGGAGATGTCCTTTCTGCGGAGAAAATCTTGAAAGTATAAAAATATAAACCAGATTTATCACTCTATTTAATCCTTGTCCAGTATTTTTCTTATTTTTTCAGCAAGATCAAAGGGAGTAAAAGGCTTTGATAGGAAGTTTATCTCCCCATCCCAAACAGCCTTTGTCGAAATTCTATCTTTTGGGTAGCCTGAAACAAAAAGAACCTTTATATAAGGATAAATAATTCTTAATTCCTTAGCAAAATCAGGACCTTTTTTCCCTGGAAGGATCACATCTGTCACTAAAAGGTCTATTCTCGGAATACCTTTTATTTTCTCTATCGCCTCCTCAGCATTTGAAGCACTCAAGACATTGTAACCAAGATCCGTAAGAAAATCTTTCATCATATCTAAAATCTCCCTTTCATCTTCCACAATAAGAATTGTTTCATCTCCACCTTTAATTTCTTCAACTCCTATTTTCAATCTTTTAAATTCTTCCTTCTTTTCACCCTTATAAACTGGGAGATAGACATGAAAAGTTGTCCCTTTTCCCGGTTCACTCTCGAAATTGAGATGCCCCTTCATCTCAGAAACTACACCGTATACAATAGAAAGTCCAAGACCTGTTCCGTCCTTCTTGGTAGAATAGAAAGGTTCAAAGATCTTATCCCTTATCTCAGGAGGAATTCCAACTCCTGTATCTGATACTGAAAGTTCGACATATTCACCATTTATTGGATCAGAACAGAAAATACATTTCTTATTGGATAAGAAAACATTCTTTGTTGAAATTGTAAGGTTCCCCCCTTCTGGCATTGCCTCTCTTGCATTAACAACGAGATTAAGAATTACCTGCTCCATCTGGGTTGTCTCAATTTTAACAGGTTTTAAATTCTTCTCAAGGGATATTGTAAAATTTATATCCTCCCCTATTGTTCTTCTCAAAATATCCTCCATAGATTTTATAACCTCATTAAGATTGGCAATGACTGGCTCTCCCAACTGTTTTCTACTGAATGTCAGCAATTTTTTAGTCAAATTTGATGCTCTCTTTGCTGAATCGAGGATTGATTTTATCCTTCTGTAATTTGGATCTGTTGGAGCCATTCCTGATAGGGTAAGCTCAGCATTCCCTATTATTGCAGTAAGAATATTGTTAAAGTCGTGGGCAATCCCTCCTGTCAGTCTACCAACTGCTTCCATTTTCTGAACCTGGAAGAGCTGATTTTCAAGTTTCTTCTTCTCCTCCTCCATCTCTTTCAATTCAGTTATATCCTTTTGGGAACCCCATGCCTCAATTAAATGCCTGTCCTTTGTAACACCCTGCAAACTGTTGAGAAATACATGGGTCTTTCCATGAATGTCCTTTTCATAGGACTCATAATTTTTCAGATTATATCCACTCTCAATAAATGCTCTTATAAATTCAACATTCCTTGGATCTTCTGGATTCAGAGTATCTTTAAGGGGAGCGCCTATCAATTGCTCCTTACTTTCAAGTCCATACATCTTCGCCATTGAGTCGTTGCACCATTCAAGATATCCATGCTCAAAAATCATCTCTATTTGCTCATCAACTGGAAGTTCAATGGGTATTGGAACTTTTGATTTGTATAGCCATATTCCATCACTGGTAATATTTCCAAAGGTATAGAATTTCTCCTCTGTTTTCCTCAATTTCTCCTCAAGTTCGAGACGGGTTCTCAGGCTTTTTACTTTTTCGTCTGCCTTTATCTTTTGTATGTTAGCCCTCATTAACATTAAAAATAAAAAGGAAAAAGCAGAAATCAAAGCAAGGGTAAAGATTAGGGTTCCTGTCAAACTCTTCCGGGCGAGGGAGGTGATGTTTTTATAAGGAGAATAAACAATTAGTTTTAAGCTTATATTTTCTGTCTCTACAGTCTGAAAATTTGCAATTTTTCTGTCCCTTCCAAAAAAGAATTCGAAATCTCCGTGAGGTTCTTTCATTGCCTTGAAGAATGGAGTCATGGAAGAATGACAATTAAGGCAATCTTTCTCCCATATATTTCTCCTTTCCATTTCAGGATGGAAACGGGAATAGAGAATGGTTCCATCCTTCCATAAAACTAAAATCTCACTGAATTCCCTGATTCCATAGGTTCTGAGTTTGTTATCTATGTAGCTTTTTAAATCAAGAATTATAGAAAGGGCTCCTGAAAATACCTCCTTCCCCTTGGAATCTGAATAGACTGGGGTTATTAAAAGAAGGTCAGAGGGTCTTAAATCTATGGAAGGAAATAATTTTTTATGGTCTAAATTTAAAAGGGGTATGACAAAAATTTTCCCCCTTTCAGCCCTTTTACATTCCTTAAAGAAATCCGTCTCCGAATGGTCTTCCACCTTCGTTCTTTTAAAGTTCGAATATAATATCAAACCCTTCTCATCGTAAAGGAATATCCCTTTTACATGTTGCTCCCTAACATAATTTAGATAATCTTGCAAATCTTTTGTTAGTCTTGCAATATCCTTTGTTTTGACACTGTCGAGGGAGGATATGATTGTTAAGCCTGTTTCCCTTAATCTCAAAAACTGTGAAAATTCAAAGGAAATATACCTGGCAAAAGCTTCCTGATAAAGGGAAAAATTTGAAAGATTCTCCTCTTTTATCCTTTTCTGTAAATAAATGAGAAAAAACACAAAGGCAATTAGAGCAACAAAAAAGATAAGAAAATATTTAATTCTTTTCATACAAGTTATTCTATATATTTCCAGAGGAAAGTCAAATTTTGTTGATTCAATTTTTTTGATAATTTAAAATTAAAAAATGAGGAAGATAATTGTAGATAAGGAAATATTTTCAGTTTTTCCTGGTTTCAAAAGGGGATTATTGGTAATAAAAGACATAAAAAATTCAAACTTTAATAGCGAGATAAGGGATCTTCTCGAAAGGGAAATAGAGAGAAGGAAGGGAATAGATCTAAGAGAGCATGATTTTGTAAGGGCTTGGGATGAAATTCATAAAAAGTTTGGTTCAAACCCCAATAAGTTTCCACCATCTATAAAGTCTCTTTTAAAAAGGGTTGAGAAGGGGGATAGGATTCCTTTTATCAACTGTGTTGTTGCCCTTTTTAACTTCATTTCTCTTAAATATCTAATTCCCTGCGGTGGGGATGATGTTGAAAAGGTTGAGGGTAATTTAAGGCTGGGATTTGCAAAGGGAGATGAGATATTTATTCCCCTTGGAGGAAAAGAGCAAGAAAATCCTTTTCCTGGAGAGGTGATTTACTATGATGATTTGAGTAAGAGAGTTATGTGTAGAAGATGGAACTGGAGAAATGGAGATTTTTCAAAGATAGAGGAAAATAGTAAAAAGATTGTTATAAATATTGACGGAGCTGAGTCAGTGCCAGAGACAGTTGTCCTTCAGGCAAGGGATGAGCTTGCCAATCTGCTTATTGAGATATGTTCAGCTTCCCTTGAAAGATATTTGATAGATAAGAATAAAAGCGAAGTTGAAATTGAAATATAATTATTTAGAGGTATTTCTGTTCTTATAAGTTTCGTCCCAGCTTATTACACTGTGGGTATAGATATCCTCATCCTTAACACCCCTTTCCACCTCTGTTACATGGGCGTAACTTGATTGTATTGAGCTCAATATGAATTCGAGGGCTTTTTCAGGATCAGATCCTTTGCCACAAATGAAAATATCTATTGCAGCATACTGATTTTCGGGCCAGGTGTGAATGGAAAGATGGGATTCTGATACAACGAGAATTCCACTCACTCCTGAAGGAGAGAACTTATAAAAATAGACAGTTTTGACATCCATTTTTCCAATCTTTGCTGCATTGAACATTATTTCTTTTATTTTGTCTAAATCACCAAGAATTTCAGAGTTACAACCTGAAGCCTCTACAAGATAATGATAACCTATGGGTTCCATAATAACCTCCTTAATTTAGTCAAAAAATGGACGCCATTTCTCCTCAGGAGAAGGATTTGTTATAAAACTTACTCCAAAAAGGATCAAAATTGAAATCAGAAAAGAAGGGAAGATTAGGGGTATTCCAAATAGTTCATGTCCTGATAATGAGCTGTAAATTTTTAATCCAACACAAGTGACGGTTCCTCCAATTATGGAAAGTAAACCTGCAAGTTCGGTAACCCTTTTCCATGAAAGGGCTACAATGAGGGCAGGAGTAATTGCAACTCCATAAATTGTGTAGGCAAAATATGCCATGGAAAGAACAGATTGGAGCCTGGTTGCAAGGAGATATGAGATTATTCCAAGGATCACAACAGTTATCCTTGAAAGGAGAACAAGCTTTTTCTGCTCAGCATTGGGGTTTATAAATCTCTGATATATGTCTCTTATTACATTTGTTGTTGGACTTAGAAGATAATTATTTGCAGTGGATATTACAACAACAGTTGCAGCACCGAGAAGGAGAACCCCAATTATGGGAGGAACTCCCTTTGCAGCAACTTCAAGGACAACTGTTTCAGGTCTTCCAAGATTTTTGAAAACTGATGCACCTGCAACAGCAAGAATAACAACCACAGTCTCTACAATTATTGTTCCAAGAATCCAGAAAACAACAGATTTTCTTGCAGTTTTCGGATCCTTTGCAGAATAGAATTTCTGATACATACTCTGGACACCAAGGAGGAGAAGGAATGTGGAGAAGAAATAACCAAGGGCTGTAAGGAATGGTTTCTCTCCAAATTCCTTATTTACAATTGCAAAAAATTCAGGAGGAAGATTTGCCTTCATTCCACTCCATCCTCCTGCTGTGTGGAGCATAAAAGGAAGGGAGAGAATACATGCAAGGACAATTATCACTCCATTGGAAAGATCTGTGTAGGCAACAGAGATCATGCCAGCAAGGGCAGTAAATACAATTACAAAAAGAGCAGTTATCAGTTGCCCCTGTTCAACAGAAATTTTTCCAACTGCATAGATTTTCTCCACCTCATATACAGGGACTGTTTTTTTCTCCCTATTTTCATCCTTGAAGGAATAGTTTTCTCCATACCTTTCCAGTTCAAAGGCTTTTATTTGGGAACCATCTTTCAAATGGAGTATGGATGCCCTTTCTTTACCCTGGGTCAGAATATTAAGGATTAACCCCCCTGCTCTGAATTGATAGCTAACAATGCTGACAAAGGATATTATTAAAGCAATTGCTCCTACAAGTCTTGCCCATTTTGAATATCTCGTCTCTAATATATCACCGATTGTGAACTGCCCGAATTTTCTAATCTTTGCGGATAGAAAGTAAATTATAAGTATTCCAAACCAGGCTCCAGCAGGTAGCCACAATGAAGAGAGTCCTGCTTTGTATGCAAATTCAGCTCCTGCAATGAATGTTCCTGAGCCAATCCATGTGCATACAAGGGTGAAAACCATAACTTTCCAGTTTAATGTCCTTCCAGCAACCATGAAATCTTCACCACTCTTCACCCTTTTAGCTCTATAAATATTCATTCCGAAAAGAATGAGAAGATAGAGAAGGATTATGTAAAGAAAGTAGTTCATTTAAACCTCCTCTTCGAGATTAATTCCCTTTATTTTTTGGCTTTTATAGAACAAAAATCTTTCCTGCCTCATCTCGAATAAATTCTATTCTAATTGAACTAATTTATCAACTCAAAGGGAATTTTTATTTTGAAGTAGATGTTTTTTTCACATACCTGTCAAACCAGTCAATCATTTGATAAATGCAATCAAGGACAGTTTCTCTCGCTCTGTAACCATGGGATTCGTATGGATAGAGGACCAATTTGGCAATTCCTCCATGACCTTTTATTGCAGTAAATAGCCTCTCGGATTGTATGGGGAATGTTCCTGGATTGTCGTCAGCTTCTCCGTGAATTATTAGTATTGGCTCATTTATTTTATCTGCATACATGAAGGGAGACATCCTTATGTAAGTATCAAGAGCTTCCCATAATGTTCTGTCTTCGTTTTGAAAGCCAAAGGGGGTGAGGGTTCTGTTGTAAGCACCCGATCTTGCAACTCCTGCCTTGAAGAGGTCTGAATGGGCGAGAAGATTGGCTGTTGAAAATGCTCCATAGCTATGCCCTCCAACTCCAAGCCTGTTGGGATCAGCAACTCCCATTTCTACAACCTTTTTTACAGCTGCCCTTGCTCCAGCAACAACCTGAAGGACATAGGTATCATTTCCATATTGACCAATTACTGGAAGGCTTGGATTATCCAAGATTGCATAACCTTGAGTCAAAAGGAAGAGATGGGATGCACCTCTGTAAAAGGTAAATCTGTTCTCAGTGCTCCTTACCTGAGAGGCTGTATCAGCAGTCTGAAATTCAGTGGGATAAATCCACATTATTAAGGGAAGTCTCTCCCCTTTCCAGTCAGGGGGAAGGTAGAGAGTTCCTGAAAGTTTTACTCCATCCTCCCTTTCATAGCGGAGCAACTCTTTTTTAACACCCGCGAGCTGAGGAGCAGGATCCTTGAAATTTGTTAATGCGAAAGGATTTTTCCCTTTTTCCCGAAGGAAATAGTTTGGGGGTTCATTCTTTGATTCCCTTCTGGTTATAAATTTCTCTCCCATCTCATCCATTAAAGCAATAACTGGCTCATAGTAATTCTTTTCAGAGTGGAAGATTCTTTCCCTTTTCAATGTCTCAAGCTCAAGTCTGTCAAGGAATGGTCTATCCCCTTCAGGAGATGCCCCTTCACCTGTTAAATAGATGAACTTCCTGTCAGGGGACTGCACCAGAACCCTTTTCCCCGATTTGTTTACCCATGTAACAGGATTGCCTGGAAAATTGTATCTATCCTCTATGTTTATATCAAAGATTAATCTTTTCGATTCAGGATTTTTTAGATCGAGGAGCCATAACCTTGCCTTTCTCGATGGCCTATCGAATTCTCTTATGAGGGCGATATCCTCACCAAAGAATGTATTGGAATAGCGGAGATTTGTCCTGAAAATTTCCTTTGGCTCTCCATTGAAAGGTTCTTCAAGAGCCATTATCCTATCTCTAAATTCGACCTTCTTCTTAGGATCTCCTCCATCAAGGGCTTCTGCCCATATTAAAGTGGATTTATATCCCATCCATGTATGAGCCCTCGGACCTTCAGGAACACCATTTATTGGAACATTCTCAGCAAGGGGTAAATCTACAAGATGTTTCACAAGTTTTCCATCAACGCTCCATATCTCAACTTTTTTGGCAAAATATTCCATTGGAACAATGTAAGAATAAGGTCTTAGGATTTTTGTTGTGAGGATATATTTTCCATCCGGTGAAATTTCAAAATCTCCATAAATTGAAGGTGAGCCAATAATTTTTTTGCTTCCATTGCTTACATCCACAATAGTGAGCTGGGAGGTAAAATAAAAGTCGAAAAGTTTTTCGTCAAAGGGATTTTTCAAGAGATTCTGATAGGTTCTTGCAGGAGAAGGTTTTCCATCGGAAATCTGTATGTTTGGACCTGAAGGAACTAATGGGGGCTTTGGAGGATTCCCTCTTGAGGGTGGTATCATGAGGCAGAGGATTTTTTTGCTATCAGGGAACCATTTTATTGGCTCTAAGGATATTCCGCATAAACCTGAGTTAATGAGAATCTTTGTTTTTCCTGAAATATCAGCAAGCCATAGCTCTATTCTCTCGGGTTGGATGTTTAGAAATGCTATATACCTGCTGTCAGGAGACCATTGAGGTGAAGAGATGTTTATTGAAGGAGGGAGGGGAATTCTTATCTCCTTTCCTGAGATGACATTTTTAAGGATTAGCCCCTTCCTTCTCGGTGAGCCAGTGAAAAGAGAGTTGTTTTTTGGGGTAATTCTTACTCCCCCAAGTCCGAGAACAGGCTGGGAAAGTTCTGAAATTCTTGGCATACTCTCACTCTCGATCATCATTAGCCAGTTCCTATCAGGGCTTAAAACTACATCAGGAAGGGGTGGAGCATCAAGAATGTCGCAGATTATTTTTGGAGGAAGTTTGTAAGTTTCTTCTCCATTTAAGGGGAGGAGAATCAAAGATAAAAAGGCAATAAATACGCTTCTTACAATTTTTCCTTTCATTCTTTCCTCCTGCAATTTTTTATATTTTTTTACGATAAAGACTTATTTTGGTTATATACTAATGAATTTTGTTTCCTTTAATCTATCCTTTTTTTATCATCTTCTCAAGTTCAGAAATAATTCCTTTTATAACCCCAGCTTCTGGAGAATTGGGGTCAACTTCAAGAGCCTTTTTGAAATACTGAAGCGCCTTCTCAATGTCACCTTTATTGAGATAGCAATATCCAAGTTTTGAATAAGGCTTCCACCAGTCAGGTTTGATACTTACTGCAAGCTCAAAATATTTAATTGCCTCATCAACTTTTTGATTTGTAAAGTAAATATCTCCAACACTATAGGCAAGGGCTTCATCTTTTGGAGAGATTTTTAATGCCTCCTCAAAGCTTTCCCTTGCTTTTTCAAAATCATCTTTTTTGATCCAGACTTCACCTATTGCTGTGAAGGCTTTGAAGGCTGTCTCAGGCTCCTTGGAGAAGTCTCCATCCCTTTCCTTCAGTCTCTTTAAAACTACTTGAAAACTATTCAAAGCAGAATCGAGGTCTCCCTTTTTCATCTGGGCATATCCAATATTAAGGAAAAGCTGGAAAACTGAAGGAAATTTTTCAATAAGTTGATTGTAAAGAGTTATGGCATCATCATATCTTTCTTCCTTCATTGCATTTTCAGCTTTCTCAAGCATCTCTATTGCTGATTTGTCTGCTGAAAGAGCTGATGGACCAGCTTTTATTTTTTTAAGGGTGAATGTTACAGGAGGATTTCGGAATTCTGAAACCCTTAATTCTATGCTTGAAGGCATGTATCCTTCCTTTGAGGCAGTAATTCGCCATGGTCCTGTTCCGAATCCTGCAATTGCCCAATCCCCTTTTTTATCAGATACACCTTTTAAAACAGTCCCCCTTTCAATTAAGCTTTCAGCAACAATTAGAGCATCAGGGACAGGATTCCCCTCATCATCCACAACCTTTCCAAAAACTCTTCCTCTCCCCATTCCAGCCTGGGGAAGGATTATATTAGAACAAAAGAGAAAAATTAATGGGAAAAAAATTAAATATTTCTTTTTCATATTACCCTCCAATTTTTAGATTTTCTCAATTTTCAACAACAACAAAATCTATCTTCCCCTCAAAGGATTTTCCAGAATTTTTATCCTTTATGAAAATTTGTAAAGTGTAATCTCCAGGCTCAAGTTTTCTATCCTCTGAAAAGATTGGAAGAGGATGGCTTATTATTGGAGCCCTCTGATTTTCAAGGATCTGGGGAGCAAATTTTATTTTATCCGCATCCCCTTTTTTCACCTTATAATTTATCTCAAAATCATATGTTCCTTTTGAGGATGTGGAGGCTCCAAGAATAAAATAGAAAAGTTCGACAGTTTCATTCCCCTTGAATTTATTCTCAAAATAAGGTTCAATCTGCAATCTTCCATAGGTGAAGGAGTCCTTTTGAATAATAGCTTCAGTTTGAGGCGTATCAAGGATTTTTAATGATTTTAAAAAGAATAGGGGTGTTGTCTGGAGCTTATCAACCTTTATAATATCTGGCAAAGTTAGGTCTGTGTAAGCAACAGAGATCTTCTTTAAATCAGGGGAAGCAAGGGAATAGGAGAGGATATAATCTCCAGGATTCAATGTCTGAATTATTGAATAATAGTGAAACTCTTCTGGATTGTAATTTCCCTTCTCAGCAATTTCCTTCAAGGGTAAGTATACTTCTTTCACAACTTTCTTAGGAATCCCCTTGGAATCTGTGGAGTAAAATCTCAGGAACGTGTCCAGCTCACCAAATATTTTCCCTTCAGCCTCTGTTGAGAATATTGAGTCATTCTTGATTTTGAAAAGAAAAATCACAAATATGTTCTCTTCCATTCTGCTTGGATAGTAAAGATAACCCTTAAATTCAACGGGAATATCCATTCTGTTCTTTCTTTCTGCAAGATTTAAATCCATGATTTGTGCCACCTCTTTTGGTATTTTTATTACCTCCTCTTTTTTCTGGGAGAAAAGAGGAATAATGAGAATAAGAGTTAAAAAGATGGTCAAAAAGTTTTTCATGCAAATACTCCTTAAAAAAATTTATATTTTCAAAGGTAAAAGTTTTTTAACTTCTTCATTTCCAAAAATATTTACCGATATGATATAAACATTGTAATTTCCAGAGGGTAATGGCTTCGAAACAGGTATGTCAACAATCCAGGACTTTATCCTTCCTTCTGAAACATCATTTTTTGGAACGGAAAAAGGATAATCTTTTCTAAATTCCCAAATCGCATTATTATTAAAATCGAGTATCTCTATATTTATTCTTAATTCAGCTTTTAGAGAATCTTTTTCTTCCTGAAGATAGATGTTTTTTATTGGAAATTCAAGATGGATTGTAAGATTCCCTTCCTTGGATTTTTCTTTCCTAAATTGATAGTTAAAATCAAATAAGGGTTTATCCTCCTTTAATGTTTTTCTAAAGAACTCCTCTTTATTTAACTCATGGAGGAGGGTAAGATTGGGATTTAGTATGGTTGAAACAGTTCCTGGAACAGCTTCTCTAAGGTCAGTAATTAATTTATAATCTCCTGTCCCATCAACATCAGCAAAGTCAAGCCTTACATAAATCCTCTCCTGCAAACCTGCTAAAATATTTCTGTAAATCCATGTTTCAATAGGTTTGCTACCTTCCCTTGTGGGTAATTGAACAGTTCTCGCATCTGCAAAGGGATCAATATACTGTCCACCTTCACTTCTAATTACTTCGTCAGGGGGTCCAAATAGAACATATATCCTTCCTCTATCTGTTAGATAACCTTTCCTTCCCTTTGAAAACAACTTGTTTGCTGTTTCTATTCTTTTTAGATAGAGGTCTTTGAACTCATTTACCGCAGTCTGGGGGAAGGGATCCCTCCTCTGCCAGAAATCCTCTATGAACTTTTCCCTCTCCCAGGGAGGGAGTTCGAGAAAGATCTTTTTTTCACTGTCTGTAATTATATACTGGGTAATGTCGAGGAATTCCTGAGCTTGTGGTTCAAGCCTTTTCTCCAGTGTTATTGTCCTGCAGGAGATAAAAATAAAAAGAAAGAAAATCAAAATAAATAATTTTCTCATTTTTTACCCTCCTTAAGCTTTTTTAAAATTTCTGAGATCTCCCCTTGGGATGGGTTAATTTCTAATGATTTCTCAAAAGCTTTTATAGCAGAATCATTTTCTCCCAATTTTAAATGACAGTCTCCGATGGAATTAAGAATATCTGGGTCTAAACCCTTAAGATTTAAAGCAATTCTGTAATTTTCAAGGGCTGAGGAATATTCTCCAAGGCTGTGATAGGCTTTTGCAGTTAGATAGAAAGGTTCAAAGGATTTTAACTCAGGCTTTAAAAATGGTTTCAGGATTTCGATGACCTTTTCCCAATTCCTTTTAGCTAAAAAAGCCCTGGAAGAAGCAAGAGAAAAATCAAGGGAATCGGGCTTTTTCTCCCTTGCCCTTTCAAGTCTTAAAATTGCCTGATCAATTTCACCATTGTTCAGATACTGGACACCGATTGAGAAATCAATAAATGGGTCATTGGCTCTGAAAGTAGGTTTTGTAACAGTCCATGCCCTTGGAACAGAAGGGGTAGGAGAGATTGAGAATTCCTTTTTTTCAGATAGTATTTCCTTCCCCTTTTCCAATAGAGAAATTCTCAATTCGTAGTTACCAGGCTTTAGCTCTTTCAAAGGTATTTCAGTAATTAGCTCCTGGTCAAAATTTTCTCTTTTTATGGAAGGAATCTCTGGAAATTGAGAGGAGCTAAAGCTTCTTGATAAAACCTCTTTTCCTTCGCTTAAAATTTCAAGCCTCCACTCAAAGGATCTTATAGAGTTTCTTGGAAGATTGTTTGCCCTGCAGAATATTCCAAGATTATCGGAAGGGGAGAAAAGGCAGTTCATTGCTGGCGAATAGAATTGTCCTTCAAAGGAAAAAGGTTTTAGGAAGCTGGAAAAGGTAGATGATTCTTTTTTATGGTAAAGTAAAATCTGGGATAAAAAGGGAGTTTCAATTGTTGAAGGGACAGATACTTGCTTTTCCATTGAAAAGAACTCTTTAGATACAGTGTTTTTGACAAGTATTGAGACATTGAAATTCCCTGGTATAATGGGGAAAAGATCGACTATGGAAAAGGGCTTATTCTTTATGGAATTAAGTTCATCCTCTTTCAGCTCTATGGGTATGCTCTTTTCGAACTGGAAAATTGTTTTTCCTGAAAGGTTCTGAATTCTTCCATAGATTTTTAATGATGTGTAATATTTATTCTGATAACTGTCAAGGGAAAGTCTTTTGGGTTCAATCTGGTAATGGAGGAAATAATTCCCCATGAAATCCCTTGTAAGGAAAATCTCTGAAGAAGATTCTACATAATTTACAGAATAGTCAACCTCAACTATCTCTTTATATTTCAGAAGCTTTTCAGCATAATCATCTTTAACCTTTTTCCTCTGGTAATCGTTAATCTTTCCCAGGAGCATATCCGAAGAAAGGGGCAAGGATGAGCCATCTCTTGAAACAGATTCTCCTGGAATGAGGGAAAGGGAAACATCAGCAAGTTGACCACCAATTTCCCTTAGATGGTCAAGGACTTGTTTTCTATCCCACAATCTCATTTTTGAATCTATCACAAGGCTTTCAGGACCATCCCTCAAAGGGCTATATAAAACATACTCTCCAGTTCCTTCCCTTCTGAAAAATACCACATAGAAAAAGGAAGGAAGACCTGAGGTTACATCCCCTTTGTAAAACCATATTTCTGTGTCTGTAACATCAGGAGATCCTTCGTGAACTTCCTTGTCAAGAGGTTCTCCAAGGATTATGTAAACTCTTCCTCTATCAGTCATCCATCCAGGACGAGGGCTTTCTCTTCCAAAATATTTATTGGCATACTCAATCCTTCTGTAATGTTCCTCCTTAAACTCATTTTTGGGTGTTCCAGGTGTAGGGTCTCGAACTGCCCAGAAAGCCTCAATGAATAAATCCCTTTCCTTATCAGTCTGAAGCTGAAGGAATATCTCCTTCTCTTTTGGTGTTATTATGTAAACAACTTCCTCCTCAAGCCATTTCCTGTATTTTGGGGGAAGATCCTTTGCAGAATAACTATAGAGGACTAAAGGAAGAAGAAATAAAATTAAAATTCTTCGCATCAGTAAAAATTATAGAAAGGAAAAGTAAATTTGTAAATAGAGAATTATCCTTTCTAAATCTCTCTTATGGGAAGATATATTCGCCAATCATTAAGCTCTTCTATTTTAAAAATTTTATTCTCATACCTTCCCCTTTTCTTCTTTAAATCCCATTGGATTTCATCAATCGGTATTTCCATAGTTTTTTTCCCACCAATATAAACCAGTAAGAAACCATGCTTCAGGCAAATGCAGGCAGGCTGAACTTGAACCTGAAGTGCATTTCTTGTCTCCACAGAAGCATTGGAGGAGCAGACTATTACATCCTCTTCAATATTTTTTGGACATCTTCCCATAAAACTTAATAGGGCAAGAATGAAGAGCTGGCTTCCAATCAAAATTAGAAAAATAAGGGCAAAGATAGACTCAGCGCGCTTTATCTTCGATATTGGTAAATCATCAAAAACTTTTTCAAGTTTGTCTCTAAAATCAGGTGAGACCTTTTTACCTTCTATTTCAAGATTTTCAAAAAATTTCCTTAGAATCCCCTTGTCCTTCGAGGAGAAGATTGAACCAGTAAGGGTTGTCCAGTAAATATTTTTTTCATTTCTGAACAAAAATACAAATTCAAAAACATTCTCCCCTTTTTTCTGATAATAAAAAACACCCCTCTCATACAAAGGAAGCTCTGCTTTATAAGGAGCGTTTTTCATTTTTATCTCAAGCTCTGAGAAAAACTTTTCAAAATCTGTTTGAGAAGTCCAGTAAAAGCCGAATCTTGAAAAGAGAGATTTGTAAGTTCTACCTTTCCATGGAGGATAATTGTAAATCTCTGACTTCCACTGAGGGAAAACCGCTTTTATACCATTTATTTTCTCTTCTCTGTAGTTGGCAGGCTTAAAAAATATGTAGTAAAGAAGAGCGAGGATCAAGATATCTGCCAGGATGGAAATAAAGATTATCTTTTTTATCATTTTTATACCCGATAAATCTTTATGGTAAGTCCCTCAAAACCTTGCTCCAGTAGTAAAGCTGAGTCAATGGCTTTATCTCAGGTTTTACATCAGAATCTACAAATTCCCTTGTCAGCTTATATACAAAGTTTATCTCCTGAACCACTGAATCAAGATCCCAGTCATCCCTTAGCTCATCAGAGGGTTTGTGGTAATGTTTTGATATGTAATCCCATATTATCTTATCAGAATAATCTGATGGTTTTCCAACAAACTCATTCCCAGCACTAACAGATACTGCAGGGATCCCTTCAACTGCAAATGGGAAGTGGTCAGAACGGAAAAAGGAGCCGAATTCAGGGTTTGGATCTGGCTTTATCTTTACTCCCAGTTTTGAGCTCAATCTCTCAGAAACTCCTTTCAAGTCATAATATTCAATTCCCCTGAGAACAAAATCATTTACAATACCCCATATATTCATGCTGTCAACATTTATATTTAAAAGAATTTTCTCCCTCGGAACTGGAGGATTCTTGACAAAATATTTTGTTCCATCCAGTCCTGCTTCTTCAAGGGTTGGTATAAAAATTATCACTGATCTTTCTGGTGGATCTTCCATGAGGAGCTTGGCTACTATAAGGGCACATGCAACTCCTGATGCATTGTCGAGGGCTCCATTGAAAATTTTGTCCTCTCCAGGATAATCAGGTTTTAGACCAAGATGGTCATAATGGGCTGAGAAAACTATGTACTCATCCTTTTTGCTTTTTCCTTCAACAATTCCCGCAATATTTGCTGTTTCTATTTCCCTTTCCTCATTTTTAAAATGGACATTAACTCTTAAAGGTAAAGGAATCGGCTTAAACTTCCTGCTTTCCGCTCTTTTCATCATTTCCAAAAGATTCGTTCCACAGCTCTCAAAAAGTTTTTCTGCAACACCCCTTGTAATCCAGCCATTGAATTTTAGATTCTTATTTTCAGTGTCCTTTCTGAATATCTGCTCTCCTGACCAGGAATTCTGGACAACATCCCAGCCGTATCCTGCTTTCTCAGTTATATGAATTATGAGAGCTCCAACCGCTCCTCTTCTCTCTGCCTCCTCAAATTTGTATGTCCACCTTCCATAATATGTCATTCCCTTTCCATCAAAGAATTTTGGATCATCGGAAGGGGGATCATTAACGAGGAAAAGAAGAATCTTCCCTTTTACATCCACTCCCTTGTAATCATCCCATTTATATTCCTCTGCCTTTATCCCATATCCAACAAAGACAACAGGGGCAGATTCCAATAGCACTTCCTTCTCACCATGGTTAGAGGTCATCACATAGTCCTTGAAGAAATCAAGTTTTAGAGAACCCTTTTGAGTTTCAATTTCAAATTTCTCTGGTATTATTTTACTTCCCCTTGTTTCAAGCCACTGGAAATAGCTTCCATTAAAGGCAGGTTTCAGCCCAAGGTATTCCATAAAGGATGCTATGTATTTTCCAGCTATCTCAATACCCTTTGAACCAGGACCCCTTCCTTCTGTTATATCGTCGGATAAAAACCTTGTGTGAGCAAGGAACCAATTCTTAATTGATTCCATCTCCTGAGAGTTTAATGCGATGAATGAAAAGAAAAGAATTAATGAAAATAGTATAAACCTCTTCATTTTTTATCTCCTAAGTAAAAAATTCTGAGCTTCTTATCTTCTTTTAAGCTTCTTCTCCAGGTACTTCTCCACAACAGGAGGGACAAGATCCTTTACACAACCTCCAAGGGAGTAAACCTCCTTTACAAGACGAGAACTCAGATAAGAGTAGACAACATTTGGCATCATGAATAGGGTTTCAACCTCAGGGTTTAGTTTCCTGTTCATCAAAGCCATCTGGAATTCATATTCAAAATCGGAGATTGCCCTTAGTCCCCTTATAACCACTCTTGCACCCTTCTTCCTCATGTAGTTCATGAGAAGACCATCAAAGGTTTCAACCTTCACTTTGGGAGAGTTAGAAAATATCTCCCTTATCATTTCAACTCTCTCCTGGATATTGAACAGACATTCCTTCTGGGGATTTTCAAGGACTGCAACAATTATCTCATCGAATATCTCTTGAGCCCTCTCAATTATGTCTATGTGGCCATTGGTTATAGGGTCAAAAGAACCTGGGAATACAGCAACCCTTTTCACTGAATTAAACTTCTCTTAAACTTTCTTCTAAAGCCTTATTTTACTGCTTCTCTCAGTTTCTTACCAGCCACAAATTTGGGGAATTTCCTTCCAGGAATTGTAATTACAGCTTTTGTCCTGGGGTTAATTCCCTTTCTTTCCTTCCTCTTTCCAACCTGGAAAGTTCCAAATCCTACAAAGGTTACCTTCTCACCTTTGGAAAGAGCTTCTGTGATGATGCTGAAAAAGGTGTCAATGGCATTTAAAGCTGCCTTTTTTGAGAGCCCTGTTTTTTCAGCCAATTTGTTAACTACCATTTCTTTTGTCATGTAAACCTCCTAAAATAGTCCTTTTCTTTATAAATACACAATTAAAAAACGCTTGTCAAATTTTCTATGGTTTTTAATGCTTTTTAGATAAGAAAAGAGCCAGCCTTTCGGCTGGCTCCCAGGAAATGGGTTATTAGGAAGGAGGTTATGAGGAGGGGTTATCGATTCCTTCTCTGAAAACCTTTCTCTCTGAAATGACGCATTCTCTCTCGGGCAATGGTGAACTTTATCTCCTCAAGCTTTTTGAGCTGTTCTGGAGTGAGCTCTTTCTTTATCTGATTTGTCATGAGGAATATGTTCTTGTGAATTTCAGCTTTGAGTTTGTAAATTTCGTCAATTTTCTTGAGGGATTCTGCTTCCTTCCCCTCCAATCCTCTGAGTTCGAGCTCAGCTTTCCTGCAAGCTGCCCTGAGGTCAATGAGTTTTTTCTCAGTATCGGTGAAGATCTTGTCAATCTTCCCTATCTGTTCATTGGTTAGGTTCAACTCCTTAACAAAGCGAGAATTCTTCCACCATCTTCCAAACCTCTCAAAGCCAAAAGGACCCATTGGTCCTTCTCCCATGGGACCCATAAACTCCATATCATCTTCGGATACCATGGGAGGAACTGGCTCCTCCTTCCATCCGTAGGAGAGAAGGAGACCTGAAATTGCAAATAGAGAGAGCAAAAGCAATACACTCTTTCTCATCTTTTATCCTCCTTTATTTATTTCCATCATTAATTTGATTGTAGAAATCAATGTCCTCTTTAGAAATCCATATAACTTCAGAGTTATAAAAGTTTGGTTCATTTTCAATTAACGCATAAGTATCACTCCATATATCATCTGTAATTATATCTTCTTTGACAAAGGATGTTCTAAAGAATAGAATCAAGGCGAAGATCAAGAAAAATACTGCAATACTTAAAAGTGCTGCTTTCATCTTCTTTCTTCTTCTGTATCTTGGTAAAGTTACCTTCCAGAATCTCTCGACAAAATCTCCTTTTGGATCTATCATTTCATATCTCTCCTTGTAAATCATTTTTTCCCTCCCCAATTAATTTTTTCAATTTCATAACACCCCTGTGGACATAAGTCTTTACAGCGCCCACAGAGGAATTCATTAACTTTGCAGCCTCCTCATAAGAGTATCCTTCATATTTAATCAACTGAATTGCAACCCTCTCTTTGGGTTTGAGGTGCTTAAAGTATTTAGAAATATCAATGTTTTCCGTAACAATATTCCCATTGGATGGGATTTTATCTTTGAAATTCAATAAAAGTTTTTTTATAACTCTCTCCTTACTGAAGTGCTTCAAAACTTGATTTGTAGCAATTTTATAAATCCAGGAATAGAAATCACTTTCTGGTCTAAATTTGTTCTTGTTGAGATAAACCTTCAGAAAAACCTCCTGGGTTATGTCATCAGACTTGTCAGGGTCTCTTACCATTCTGTTCACAAAGTTGAAAATTCTTTTATAGTTTTCTCTCATTAACATGTTAAAAGCCTCAATTTCTCCTGAGACAGCTCTTAAAAGAAGCTCATTAGCATTCATTTTCTCTTCCATATTTTATTATCCTCCTTCCTGAAAAAAAGTTTCAATTTTCTATGGGTTCCTTAATTTCAGGATAATCCCTTTTAAAAAGTCTCTATTAGGTATTGGCTCTATTAACCATTCTAACTTTTTGAAAGTCCCGATTTCTATGAGTCTTTGGATCTCTCTATCCCCTGTTATGAAGGAAACACCCTTTCTTGTAATTTCAATCTCTTTTATTAATTGCTCCTTTTTCTTGAAACCCATTGAGGTTATGTAATCAATTTCTATGTTCTTTCCTTTGAGAAAATGGATTGCAGATTTAAAATCCATTCTTAAAATCTCAAGCTGGTTTTTAAATCCCAATTTTTCCATGGCGTGAAGGAGATAGATGCTCTTTTTTAGAGATGGTTCTATCATAATTCCCCTTGAATCAGGATTGAAAATCTTGAATACAAATGCAGGGAAACCTCCTCCAGAGCCAACATCTATAAAACTCTCAAAGGGTGAGATAAACTTTGAATACCATAGACTGATCTTAAGAAGGGATAAAAAATGGCTGTCAAAGTTCTTCCTCGAAACAAGATTTATTTTTTTATTCCATTCTCCAAGAATTTCGTAAAAAGTTTTTAATTTCAAAATCCCATTTTCAGAAAGTTTTTCTTTCCTCCCCTCTTCCTCGATTAGATCGTATATACTCATAAATTTCCCTTTTATTTTATATAATGGCGTAAGATTTGAAGAGCTGAGGCAGTCATACCAGATATTTTTGAGGCTTCGTATAAAGTCTTTGGCTTGAACTTCTCAAGCTTTTCAACAATTTCCCTTGATAGACCAGGAATTTTCTTGAAATCTATGTTTTCAGGAATGAATTTTTCCATATCCCTCATCAATCTTTCAAATTCCCTTTTATCCTTCTCAATATAACCTTTGTAAATTATCTCTGACTGGATGTAGAGAATTTCTTCCCTTTTAAGGGGGAATAAACTTGAAGGAAGAGCCTGAATTGCTTCTTCCATTTCTATCTTTTTACTCCTTAAAAGTTGAGCGTAAGTAATCCCATCCTTTCTTTTGTTTTCAAGAAAATCAATTCCCTTTTTTAACTCTTCCTTCCTTTTCATAACTTCCTCATACAGGGAAGGTTCAATTGTCCCTAATTTCAAACCATATCTTAGAAGTCGCTCATCACAGTTATCAACTCTAAGAAGAAGACGGAACTCTGCCCTTGAGGTAAACATTCTGTAGGGCTCATCAACCCCCTTTGTAATTAGATCATCGATCAGAACACCTATGTATGCCTCCTCCCTTGAAAGGACAAAGGGTTCCTCCCCCTTTATTTTCAAAGCAGCATTAATTCCTGCAATGATACCTTGAGCAGAAGCCTCCTCATAACCTGTTGTTCCATTGATCTGCCCTGCAAGATATAAATTCTCAATATCTCTGCATTCAAGGGTATGGGATATCTGATCAGGATATACGAAATCATACTCTATGCCGTAAGCAGGCCTTAGCATAACTGCATTTTCAAGCCCCCTAATGTTCTTTAAAATCTCTATCTGGGTTTCAAGGGGAAGACTTGAAGAAATACCATTTACATAAACCTCCTTTGTATTTAAACCCTCTGGCTCGAGAAAGAACTGATGACGGTTTCTCTCCGGGAATTTTACAACTTTATCCTCAATAGAAGGACAGTATCTAACTCCAATCCCTTTGATTTTTCCTGTATAAAGTGGAGATTTATGGAGGCTTTTTCTTATTATCTCATGAACCTTCTCATTGGTGTAACCAATGTAACATAGGATTTTATTCTCAAGTTTTTTCTTAGTTCTGATGGAAAAAGGGATTGGATCAGGGTCTCCAGGTTGTGGTTCAAAGGCAGACCAGTCTATGGAATCAGCATGAAGTCTCATGGGTGTTCCAGTCTTCAATCTACCCATCCTCAATCCCAATCTTTTTAGAGAATTGGAAAGTTCTAAAGAAGGGGGTTCATTTGCTCTTCCAGCAGGATAGGAGACAAGTCCAATGTGGATTAAGCCATTAAGGAATGTGCCTGGAGAAAGAATAACAGCCTTTCCATATATTTCACTTCCATCCCTCAAAATAACCCCTTTTGCCCTCCCCTTTTCAACAATTAAATCAACAACCTCTCCCTGATAAATCTGGAGATTCGAAACCTTCTCAAGGTAAGATTTCATTGTGAATCTATAGAGGGCTTTATCACACTGAGCCCTCGGCCCTTGAACAGCTGGTCCCTTGGAACTGTTTAACATTCTGAAGTGGATTCCAGTTTCATCAGTTATGAAACCCATTAATCCACCAAGACAGTCTATCTCCCTTACAATATGTCCTTTCCCAAGACCTCCAACTGCTGGATTGCAGGACATCTGGGCAATAGTGTCAAGATTTAATGTAATTAATATGGTTTTGCATCCCATTTTTGCAGAAATATGGGATGCCTCACATCCCGCATGCCCTCCTCCAACAACAATCACATCAAAATTATTCATATCCTTAAGAATTAATAATATCTTAAAAGTCTGGTTTTTGACAAACTCCCCTTTATTTAGTTTTTCATGATTTGATTTTCTTTAAAACAGCCAGATAGACAACTTTGTTATTGTGAAGGCTATTAGCCCACAAACAGGGAAAGTTAGAATCCATGCAGTTACAATCTCACCTCCAACCCCCCATCTTACAGCGGAAAATCTCTTCGATGCTCCGACTCCCATTATTGCTGTGTTTATTGTATGGGTTGTGCTTAATGGGATTCCGAGTCTCGAAGCTAATTCAATGGCTAAGGCTGCTGATGTCTCTGCTGAAAAGCCGTGAACAGGTTGAAGGCAGGTTAGGCGAATACCCATGGTTTTTACTATTCTCCACCCACCAAGAGCAGTTCCAACAGCCATTGTCACTGCACAAAGAAGAATGACCCAAAGGGGGATATGAAATTCTTTTATATTCCCTGTGATGTAAAGGGTAAGGGTCATAACTCCCATAAATTTTTGCCCATCGTTGCTTCCATGGCTGAAAGCCATAAAAGCAGAGGAGAATATCTGTAATCTTCCGAAAATTCTTCTCATGGAATCAGGAGCTAACCCTCCAAAGGTTCTGAAAATAAAAGTTGTTAGAAGAATGGCTAAGGTGAAACCCAAGAAAGTTGAAAATCCAAGTCCAATTAAAACTTTTTTCCATCCACTCCATTCAAGGGAAGATAATCCTCCAGAGGCAAGTCCAGCTCCTGCAAGACCAGCTATTAATCCGTGACTCTCGGATGTGGGAAGTCCATAGAACCAGGCAAGGGTGCTCCATACAACAATTCCCACCATTGCTGCTCCAATTGTTGTAAGATTAACCATTTCAGGTTTTATTATTCCTTTACCAATCGTTACTGCAACTGCAGTCCCGGAAAGGGTTCCTAAAAGATTCAATAATGCAGCCATTACTACAGCCTGGAGAGGAGATAGAACTCTTGTTGAGACAACAGTTGCTATTGCATTGGGAGCATCAGTCCATCCATTTACGAATTCTGCTGATAGGATTAGTAAAATTACAAGAATTAGAGGAAGAGAAAGACCATCCATGGCATTTCTCCTCAGATATTTTTAAGGATTATCCCCTCTATAATATTTGCAACATCTTCACACTTGTCAATTGTGCTTTCAAGAGATTCATATATTTCCTTTACTCCCATCAATTTTATTGAGTCCATTCCGTGGTAATCTTTCTTATTTATAAGTTCAAGCATTGCTTCCCTGAATATCTTATCCCCCTCATTCTCAAGGGTGTTAATTTCAATACAAATTGATAGAATTTTGGGCATATCTTTTCTCTTTCTTAATAGTTTCAGAGTCTCGGAGATTTTCTTCATGGATTCCTTTATAATTCTTAAAAGATTCAGCATATAATCATCAAATTTATTAATTTCGTAAAGTTGAAGCTTAAAAATTGACTCCTCTGCAAGGTCAATAACCTCATCAAGCTCATGGGATAGAGCATGGATATCCTCTCTGTCGAAGGGGGTAAGAAAGGTTTTATTCAATTTTTCAGCGATCTTATGAGTTATCTCATCACAATCGTGCTCAAGGGCTTTGAATTTTCTTGATAGCTCCTTCAAATCAATCGAATCATTTCTTATTTCCTCGAGAAGTTGAGAGGCAATCAAAAATTTCCCAGCCTGCTCTTCAAAAAGCTCAAAAAATACCGCTTCTTTAGGAAAGATTCCCATTTCAATCCTCCATTTTAGTAATTTAAGATTAATTTTATTTTATACCTCCAACTCTGTCAAACAAACCATCTTTTGGATTATCAGTTATGGTTTTTATTTTTTTGTGGGAATGATATAATTTTAAAATGAAGAATTTTTTATCGTTTCTAATCCTTATTTCTCTTCCTTCCCTTGTTTTCTCAGATGGGAAGGATATTAAGTTCCTCCCTGAAAAATACAAAAAATGGCTTGAAGAGGAAGTTTGTTATATTATAACCCCTAAGGAAAAGGAAGTTTTCCTTCAGCTGGAAAATGATAGGGAAAGGGATATTTTCATTGAGGCATTTTGGAAGGCAAGAGACCCAAATCCAGACACTCCAGAAAATGAATTTAAAGAAGAACATTACAGAAGGATTTCTTATGCCAATCAATATTTGGGAAGGCTTTCGCCAACTCCTGGTTGGAAGACTGATAGGGGGAGAGTTTATATAATTTTGGGAGAACCCAATCAGATAGAGAGGTATGATAATCTTCCTGATGTTTACCCTGTAGAGGTTTGGTTCTATCAAGGTTTTGGTAAATATGGTCTTCCCAATGCTTTTTATGTTGTTTTTTTTAGAAGAGATGATTCCATGGACTACGAATTATACAGTCCAGTTAAAGATGGTCCCAAAAGTCTTCTCAGATTCTTTGAAATGTACAGAGGTGCTGACCCTCTTGATTTTGAGTTTGCCTACAGACTTCTTTATCAGATAAAGCCAGAATTGGCAAATAAGGCAGTTTCCCTTATTCCTGGTGAAGAGAGAACTTTGAGAACCCCCTCCCTTGCATCAGAAGTTCTCCTTTCCAACATCTCTCAATTCCCCTTTAAAAGGGTAAAGGATGAGTATGCTGAGAAAATTTTAAAATATAAAAACTTTATTGAGGTTGATTATACTACAAATTATATTGAAAACTCTTCTCTTTGCGCTGTATTACCCGATGAAAATGGGATTTCATTTATTCATTATTTGATAGAGCCCAAAAAATTATCGGTGGAGCTCTTAGGAGGAGTTTATAAAACCTTAATCCAGATAGATGGTAGAATTTCGGATTTAAAAGGGAAAACCATTTACCAATTTACCAGAAAAATTCCTATGACCCTTACTGAGGAGGATGTAAACAAATTAAAGTCAAAACCTTTTAGTATCCAGGGTTTGATTCCTGTGGTTGAAGGTAATTATAAGCTTTCTTTAATACTCAAAAATACTGTTTCAAAGGAATTTACAGTGGTAGAAAAGGACATTAATGTTCCTTCTTTTCCGCATAGTATCTCTATGACTCCTCCTATTCTTGGATATGGTTTTAAAGAGGAAAAGTCTGAAGGAAACAAGAGGGCTTTTAGAATTGAGAGGGGGAGAATATTTCTTTCTCCCTTTCCCAATTTCAGTGTTTCTGAGGAACTTCATGTGATCTTTGAAATTTATGGCTCTCTCAATGAACTTAAAAAATGTAAGAATTTAAGATTTGTTTTTAAAGATGAAAATGATAAGGTTTTGAAAGAGAAGACAGTTTCTCTTGATATAAATCAGAGGGTTTTCCCTTTTCATGATTCATTTAAGCTGGAAGAATTTGGAGCAGGTAATTTTCAGCTTATAATTGAGGTAAGAGATTCTGAGGGAAATATTTTACTTTCTGAAAGGAGAGATTTTGGAGTTTCATCAATTCCCTATATCCCAAGACCCCTTGTTTATTCTGATCCCATGCCCTCTGCTGATGATCCTTCCCATAAATTTATCCTGGCTTCTCAGTATTTCAATAAAGGTGAGGTTGAAAAGTCTTATGATCTATTTAGAGAAGCTTACTCAAAAAATCCATTAAACCAGAAATTTGCAATTGGATATGCAAAAGCTCTGTTCCTTCTCAAAAGGTTTTCTGAGATTAAAGAGGTTCTTAATCCCTTCTTGAATTCAGAGAAAAGGGAGCCAGATACATTGGAATTGCTCGCCATGTCTTATCATGCAATGGGCGAGTGCAAATCAGCAATTGAACTTTATAAAGAATTTATTTCCCATTTTGGTCTAAAGTTATCAATCTTGAATTCAATTGGTGAGTGTTATTTGAAAATTGGAGATAGAGATAATGCTCTCACTGCTTTTGAAAAATCTCTTGAGATAAATCCAGATCAAGAAGAAATAAGAAAAATTGTTTCCCAATTGAAGAGAAAATGAGGAATATTTTTGTTCTTTTTACTCTTTTTGCTTTCCTTTCATGTGGGCAGGCTATTAAGAATAATTTAACAGTTGAGGAGAAAGAGTTTCTCTCCAAAGTGAGATACATAATAACAAAGGATGAAAAGAAGAACTTCCTTTCCCTTTCTCCCTTAGAAAGAAAAAATTTTATTGAAGAGTTCTGGAAAAGGAGGGATCCTGTTCCAGAGACTGAAGAAAATGAATTTAAAGAGGAGTATTTTAAGAGAATCGAAGAAGCAAACAAGTTATTTGGTAAAGATGGATGGCTTCAGGACAGGGGAATGGTTTACATTCTTTTAGGTCCACCCACGGAAAGATACACCTATCCAATGGGAAGGTATCACGGAGACTTCCCAACTGAAATTTGGTATTATGGATTCTTTCCAATTGTTTTTGTGGACTATTACTGGTCAGGAACATATCAGTTAACCCCCCTTTCAGCTTATCAGATAGCCCAAATAAATATAAGCCAAGCAACAATGGGACCAGAGTTTAAAGTTTCCAAGATTGAGATTGACTTTGAGGTTGATTATCATAAAAATACCCTTCAGATCAAGATTCCATACAAACTAATAGCCCTTCAGAAAAAGGATTCCAATTTCTTCACTACAATTTCTTGTTTAATTAAGGTAAAGGACGAAAGAGGAATGATAGTTTTTCAAAAAAAGGGAGATACTTTGCTGGAATTTAATCTTGATGAGATTAAAAATATAAAAAGTCCCTTCCATTTTTTGAATTTTGAGATACCTCTTGAAAAGGGAAAGTATGAAATAGAGATCGAACTTAAAAATCTTACTAACAATAGTTCAAAGAAGAAATTTGAAAAAATTGAAATAAAATAAACTTAGGAGGAATGAAGAATGAGCTTAAAAAAATTTTTTATTTTTCTGATGTTTTCATTAATCTCTATTTCCTTTCTTTTTGCACAGGCGGGTAGAGGTACAGCAAGAATTGGTGGTACAGTAAAAGATGAGGAAGGCAAACCTGTTATAGGTGCAAAAGTGGTTCTTGAACATCAGGAGGAGAAGGGAGCTCTAAGGGATGCGAAGACAGACAAAAAAGGAAAGTGGTCAATAATTGGACTGGGAACAGGGATCTGGAAGCTAACAGTCACAGCTGAAGGGTATGAGCCTTATGAACAAGTTATCTTTGTCAGTCAGCTGGAGAGAAATCCTTCCATTGATGTTATCTTGAAAAAGATTAAAATAGCAGAACCTGAGTATGAAGAAGGGGTAGAGTTCTTGGAGGAAGGGAATAAACTTTTTAATGAAGGGAAATTTGTTGAGGCTATTTCTGCCTATAAAAAATTTCTTGAGAAGAACCCCTCTGCTTACCAGGTTCATTTTAATATAGGGAATTGTTACAAAGAAAAGGGTGATTTTGAAAAGGCTATTGAGGAATACAACATTGTTTTGTCAGAAACAAAAGCAAAAGGTGTGGATCTTAAAGGAGAAAAGCTTTATGCAAAAACCCTTGCAGCTATGGGAGAGGTTCTTGTGAAAAAGGGTGATTATCAGTCTGCCCAGACATATTTCCAGCAATCCCTTGATCTCAACCCACAGGATGAGAATCTTGCCTACAATGTAGGTGAGATATATTTCTCATCTGGAAAAATCGAGGAAGCAATTCAATTCTTTAACTTAGCCATTCAAATAAAGCCCCAGTGGAGTGAACCTTATCTTAAACTTGGCTATGTTTATCTGAATAAAAATGATCTTGAAAAGGCAAAGGAAATGTTTAAGAAATATTTAGAGCTTGCTCCAGATGCTCCTAATGCGGAAGAAATTAAAAAAGTAATCCAGTCTCTCGAGAAGAAATAAATAAAAAGAAATCTCTGGAATCAGTAGTTTTTTTGACTATTCAACCTCTATTTCCTCTCCCATCTCCCTTGGCCATTCAATCTCCAGAAGTCCGGGTTTTTTTAGCCTTACCTTTATTTCTTCTTTCTTAACATTGGGATTTATCCTTATCTGAAGGATGTGGGATTTTTCAGTTCTATTGTAGGAAAGCCCTTTCCCCCATCCTCCAAAACCAAATCCCCATGGTCCGAACCTTATTCCAAAACCTTCCCAGAAATCCTCAAACATTTTTACCTCCCATTTTTGATTAAAGAGACTGTTCAATATATTGCAAAGGCTTACTCATAAAGCCTATGCCCATAATGAACATTTCTCTTCTACCTCAATCCATTGTAAAATATTATATTCCAATGAGGAGAACATTGAATGAAAAG
>Ga0123519_10001851_pt1 | contig 36050 bp, 30 predicted proteins | sample YelNatPaOPRAMG02_FD_87396 | JGI IMG/M metagenome (GOLD analysis project Ga0123519, IMG submission 87396) | Hot spring microbial communities from Yellowstone National Park - Yellowstone National Park OP-RAMG-02 (version 2) | ecosystem: Environmental > Aquatic > Thermal springs > Hot (42-90C) ... | reverse complement strand
GCGTCTGCCGTGGGCATTGCATTCGGATTGAGTCAAGACGCAATCGTGTCGGGTTTGAAAGCGGTCCAAGGAGTTCCGGGCCGGTTCGAATTTGTGAATTGTGGCCAGGACTTTGGGGTGGTTGTAGACTATGCCCATACACCAGACGAACTTGAAAACGTTCTAAGCGCGGCAAAGGAAATCACGACGGGCAGACTAATAGTTGTGTTTGGTTGTGGTGGCGACCGCGATAAAGGGAAGCGGCCGATTATGGGAAGGATAGCAGCCGAGCTTGCTGACCGAGTCGTTATCACGTCAGATAATCCCCGTAGCGAAAAGCCAGAGGACATAATTGCCGAAATTCTAGCCGGTGTGCCAGAGCACAAACGGGGAAAAGTAAGCGTTATTGTCGATAGAGAAGAAGCCATACAGAATGCTATACACTCGGCTTTGCCTGGCGATATGGTTTTGATTGCTGGTAAGGGACACGAAGATTATCAGATATTTGCCGACCGGACAATACACTTCGACGATCGCGAAGTAGCTAGAAAAGCGCTTTCTTCTATCAAACCGCAATAGCGGACATCTGTTCTAATAAATATTTAGAGCGAAGCAAGCCAATTCATAATCAACGGTCTTCGCTGTTTTCTAGAGCGTTAGAGATATACTAGGTGAATATGGAACCCATTAGAGCAAGTGAGGTAATATCAGCGTGCAAGGGTCAACTGCTTTCGGGCAATCCCGACGCACTAATCACCGGCATCAGCACTGACACCCGGTCTCTTCAACCAGGTGATCTATTCTTTGCACTAACGGGTGAGACCTCGGATGGTCATAAGTTTCTCGCAGATGCATTCGCCCGAGGCGCCTCAGGAGTTGTAGTTTCTCGAAAGGTTGAAACACACCAGCTCGCTATTCGTGTAGAGGATACGTTAGTTGCTCTTGGGGATCTTGCTAGGTATTACCGTGATAAGTTCGATCCCATTGTGATTGGCGTTACTGGGAGTGTTGGCAAGACGACAACAAAAGAGATGATAGCCGCTATCGCTGCAACCCTCGGTCCCACCCTGAGAAACCCTGGCAATTTCAACAACGAGATTGGTCTGCCGTTATCTCTCTTCGGGCTTGCCAGGGACCACAGGATTGTTGTGCTGGAAATGGCAATGCGTGGTCCGGGGCAGATAGCGTATCTGGCTGAGATTGCTAAACCAAAGATAGGTGTCATTACCAACATCCACCTCACACATATAGAACTTTTGGGCTCGCTGGACGCAATAGCAGATGCAAAGGGTGAGCTCCTAGAAGCTTTGCCCGAAAATGGGACATCGGTGTTGAATGCTGATGATCAGTACTTCGAAAGGCTACGCTCGCGTGCGAGGACACGCGTAGTATCTTTTGGGGAAAGTCCGGTAGCAGACGTACGACTGATAGGAGTGAGTGTTGACGAACAAGGGTGTTGCACTTTCACGGTTTCAGCACCTTCCGGTAAAATGCAGATTCGAATTCCAGTCCCCGGCGAGCATATTATGCGTGATGCACTTGCTGCCATAGCCGTTGGTGAGGTACTGGGCGTGCCTTGCGAGTGTATTCAAGAGACGCTCTCGCAATTTGAGCCACCAGAGAAACGTTCTAACGCTGTTCGCTCGGACAAAGGCTTTTTGGTGATTGACGACACTTATAACGCGAGTCCTGCTTCTGTCTTAAGTGCGCTTCGAACCCTGAGTATGATGATGGGCAAAAGAAAGATTGCAGTGCTCGGAGACATGTTGGAGCTAGGCGACTTTGCAAGAGAAGCGCATGCTCAGGTAGGACGTACCGTAAGTGATCTAGGTCTTGATGTGCTAGTCGTGGTCGGAAAGTTAGCCAAACTGATATCTGAAGCGGCTGTGGACACCGGATTTCCAGCTAACTGCGTTCACCATTGCGAAAACAGTACCCTAGCGGCCCAAGAAGTACCAGCACTGGTTCGCGAAGGAGACGTGATCCTAGTGAAAGGTTCTAGAGCAATGAAAATGGAAAGGATTGTGGAGGCGTTAATTGGCTGTTGAGACAATCCTAGAAACATTAATAGCTTTGCCTTTTCTTGTAAGCTTCACGGTATCAATGGCGCTGGCACCAGGAATTATCGCTATGCTGAAACGTCGAGGTGCTGGCCAGGTGATAAGCAGGGACGGACCTGAATCGCATCTGGCAAAGGCAGGAACTCCTTCGATGGGAGGTCTTATAATCTTGGCAGGTATTTTTGCCGGTTGCCTAGCAACGCTCGTGGTGACGCGAAACCCGAAGTGGAATATCGCTGTGGAGAGCATGACCCGTCGGTCTGATCTAGCAGCGGTACTCTATCTCGCGGTTGGGTTTGCATTAATCGGATTGCTCGATGACTATCTTACTATACGTCAGCCTCAGGGCATTCGTGGCATTCCGAGCAAGCCAAAGGCACTTCTTCAAACCCTTGTTGCCGTGTTGTTCTTGTGCTGGCTTGCATTTGGTCGACCCAATGGATTCGTTCCAGTTTTAGTTATCGCGGGTCATCAGGTCTTGTCCGGGTTTGGCTATTGGATTTTCGCAGTAGCCTATATAGTCGGGATGGCAAACTTTGTAAACATAACTGACGGTTTGGACGGTTTGGCTTCTGGGCTAGCATCTATTACGGCGGCTATTATTGCAGCTTGTATGCTTTTGCTTCCAGGTGGCGGCAGAGCTGAATGCGATCTCACTTTATACGGATTACTGCCAGCAATAACTGGAGCATGTGTGGCATTCTTGTGGTTCAATACGAACCCTGCCAAGGTATTTATGGGGGATACGGGATCTTTGGCTCTTGGCGCAGCTTTTGCCGCTACCGCAATCATCGCTCATCGCGAGATTTTGTTGGTGGTTACTGGACTTGTCTTCGTTATTGAAGGCCTATCTACTGCGCTTCAATGGGCGGTTTTCAAGTTTACACGCATACTTACAGGTACAGGTCGCCGCGTATTTAGGAAGAGTCCCATTCATCATCATTTCGAACTAGTTGGATGGCCTGAGCAGACCGTTGTGGCAAGGTTTTGGGTAGTAGGTGCTCTGGCAGGGATGTTGGGCTTTGCCGGAGCAACATGGCGCTTGTGGTAGGATTTTTACGAAATGTCAGATTATGAGGGCAAACACGTTGCGATTATTGGGTTAGGCCGAACTGGAGTCGGCTTGGCTCAAACATTGTGTTCGCTTGGTGCAGTAGTAAGCGCATATGACGCTAAATCGGCAGAGGAACTCGGTAATTCCGCTGAAAAGGTGCAGGCAGCTGGTGCCAGTGTCTATTTGGAAACCGACGATGTTGACTTCGAAGGAGTGGACTTGCTGATTCCAAGTCCAGGTGTGCCGAGAAGTCATCCAGCACTTGTCCGAGCGCAGAGCCTGGGTGTGGAGATTATTTCCGAGATAGAGCTTGCGTATAGAATTGCAAAATGTCCAATCATCGCTATAACCGGAACAAACGGCAAAACAACTACTACGGTGCTCACCGGACACATTCTGGCGGCAGACGGTAGAAAGACGTTCATAGCTGGAAACGTTGCGGGCACCGCGGTTAAACCCAAATCGGGTCACTGTGAAGGACCTATGCCTCTAGTATCTGCAGCTGCTCGTGCGGATTTCAGTAGTGTGATCGTAGCTGAAGTAAGCACGTTCCAACTCGAGTGGATCAAATCGTTCAAACCAAAAGTAGCAGCGCTTCTTAATGTCTCTTGCGATCATCTTGACCGACACGCGAACATCGAAGAATACGCAGCCCTCAAAGCGAGGATCTTCGAAAATCAAACACGAGATGACTACGCCGTACTAAATGCAGAAAACCACTTCACAGCACGTCTTGCGTCAAGTGTGCAGGGTCACGTGCTACTTTTTGCCAAGTTTTCAGACTTGCCTGAGGGCGCTTTTGTGAGAGGAGAGAATATAGTTCTTCGTTTACAGGGCAGGGAAGAAGTGGTGTGTCCGAGGTCAGATATACAAGTTCCGGGCGAACACAATTTGGAGAACGTGCTTGCCGCAGTTTGCGTAGCGGTCGCATTCGGCGCTTCGGTTGATGCTGCGGCAAGAGCAATACGAGACTTTAAAGGGGTTGAGCATCGCCTGGAAACAGTAGCTATAATCGACGGCGTCCGCTACATAAACAACTCCATGTGCACGAATGTTGAGGCGGCAGTCCGCTCGACGGAAGCCATAGATGCGCCACAGATCATAATAGCAGGTGGTAAAGACAAGGGTTCGGATTTTGGTCCACTGGTTGAAGCGTTTAAGCGTAGAGCTAAACACGTGATTCTGATCGGATCCGATGCGAAAGCCATATTTAGTGCCGCCGAACGCGGGGGATTCGAATCTGTATCCATTGCTTCGAGTCTTGAAGAAGCTGTTGAGAGGGCAAGATCGATAGCTCGACCGGGGGACGTAGTTATTTTAAATCCGGCTTGTGCGAGTTTCGATATGTTTAAATCATTCGAACACCGAGGACGTGTGTTTAAAGAGATAGTTTTGCGGTATCAGAACTCTGCCGTAAGCAACCATTAGCTGGGTTTCTAGTGCGGACGTGTTGGCAAAGGCGATAGGGAGGAGAGTCGGAGTGCGAAGGAACGCATTGATCAATCGTCCTGACATGTTTTTGTTGTGTATAACCCTGATTTTGGTGGTATGCGGTGTTCTGCTAGTTCTCGATACTAGCTATCCGACTAGTGGCGACCAATCTCGCTATGGGAACGACATCTGGTATTTCGCTAAGCGGCAAACCGCCTATGCTGCAGTCGGTTTGTTGCTGATGGTTCTCATTTCCCACATTCCACTCCACTTGATTCGTAGATTGAGCATAGCTTTGCTCTTAATTACAATAAGCCTGCTGGTCTATGTCCTTGTTAATGGTATTACTATCAACGGTTCAAGAAGTTGGGGCAGGTTGGGTCCGTTTTTGTTTCAGCCCTCAGAATTGGCCAAACTTGCGCTTATCGTGTACATGGCGCGCTCCTTAGGTAGGCCTGGTATTTTCGCTAAAGGTCGCGACAAGAGGTGGATAGCCCCATTATTCTGGTCTGGTATAGTTGCGCTCTTGGTCGTTGCTGAGCGCGATTTCGGTACATCGGTCATTCTGTTTTCTATAGTCCTTTCTATGTTTACAATAGCGGGAGCAAAACGTAGATACGTTGCCCTGAGTGCTATGGTCGGCTTTCTCGCTATCTTCTGTGCAATGAACTATTTGCCGCACTGTCGAGCCAGAGTTCAGGCGTTTAGGGATCCTTGGACCTATTACAGTCATGCAGGTTACCAGATAGTGCATTCGTTAATAGGCCTTGGCACTGGTGGTCTCACGGGAGTGGGTTTGGGTCAAGGTCGCGTGAAATCCTACATTCCGGCGGCACATACGGATTACATATATTCAACTCTGGCTGAGGAATGCGGATTGGTAGGTAGCCTGGGACTGATAGTGCTTTTCGCCATATTTGTCGTTAGAGCATTTGCAATAGCTGGCAAAAGCAAAAGCTTGTATGGCGCACTGTTGTCTGCGGGCGTAGCAAGCTCTGTCGGCACTCAGGCGCTTATCAATATGGCGGTTGCAACTAACTCGATTCCGGCCACAGGACTACCTCTACCGTTTATTAGCTACGGTGGGTCCTCGCTGGTAACCACGTTGATTGGCGTCGGACTGATTCTATCGGTCTCCAGAAACCTCGAGATTGAGATTCCGGAAGAGGTGGTAAATGAGAGTGGTTTTGACCGGCGGAGGAACGGGCGGACACGCTTACCCAGCCATAGCCATAGCCGAGGCTTTGCGAGATCTCGATCCGAACGTCGAGTTACTGTTCGTGGGTAGCTCTGCCGGTCCTGAGAAGCGTATAGCCTCCGACGCGGGAATTCCATTTAAATCGGTTGCGTCTGCGCCGTTTCCAAAGTCGTTTGCTGCATCAGAGTTTTTGCGATTGGTTCGAATTGTTCGCGGGCTAGCCAGTTCCGTAATTGTCTTACGTGCATTTCGTCCTGATGTGGCTGTTGGAACCGGAGGATACACTACGGTACCGGTGCTTTTAGCGCAACGGCTGTTGCGAAAACCGCTCGTCATACACGAGCAAAATGTGATACCGGGGCGCGCAAACAGATGGATTTCGCAGTTTGCTGACCGAGTATGCATAACATTTGATTCTAGCGCGAGTTGTTTTCCCAGGCATAAAGTTTTGCTCACGGGACTTCCTATTCGCAAAGAGTTTTTGAACTTACCTAGCAAGAAAGAGGCGCGCAAGCAATTAAGCTTCCGTGAAGACTTGTTTACCCTACTTGTTGTCGGCGGCAGTCTCGGGGCGCGTCGCCTCAATGAATTGATGTTTGAAGCGTGGACACTAATAAACGATGGTACTACTCAGGTGCTGCACCAGGCTGGGGCGGGCAATACAGACCAGATCCAAGAATGGAGTAAGCGTCAGCTGTGTGGGGAGCAAACATATCGTATTGAGCCTTACGTAGATATGCCTGTATCAATGGCGGCTGCTGATTTACTTATTGGACGGAGTGGCGCATCGACGCTGGCAGAGGCGATGGCCGCGTGTTTGCCATGCATTTTGGTTCCATATCCACATTCTGTGAGCGGCGAGCAAATGGCCAATGCTCGTCACATTGCAGACCGAGGTGCAGCGATTGTCTTTGCAGAGAACGAGCTAACGCCGCAGAAACTTGCAAGCGCAGTAACTGATTTGCGGTCATCTCCAGAGAGGTTGCAGGAAATGTCGGAGGCGAGTCGCTCGCTTAGCAAGCCAAACGCTGCGGCGGACGTGGCTAAAGTGGTAGTCGAATTGGCTAGCAAAGTCCAAAAATAGAATGAAGGCTACTCTAAAAACGATGAGGCGATATCATCTTGTGGGCATAGGTGGAGTAAGCATGAGCGCAATAGCGCTGATGCTGCAAAACGCTGGTTATGAGGTAACTGGTTCGGATCGTCAGGATAGTGAGATCATCAAGATATTGCGAAAACACGATATCAGCGTTTTCATAGGGCACGATGCGAAGAACGTCGAGGGTGCTGATGTTGTGGTTTATACTGCCGCTATAGCCTCTGACAATGTTGAATTGGTCGAAGCGCGGCGGCGAGGTATATCAACGGTCGAGCGCCCTGTCCTTCTGGGACAGCTGATGGCAGACTACGAACACAAGATTGCAGTCGCCGGAGCCCATGGCAAAACTACGACAGTCGCCATGACCACGGCGATACTAGAGCAGGCAGGTTGGCATCCGACGGCGCTATTGGGTACGGACAGAGATAACCTCAAGCTTGGGGAACATCGCGTTATAATCACTGAAGCGTGTGAGGCATTCGGGTCGTTCTTGTTTTTAAAGCCTTCCGTTACCGTGGTGCTGAACATCGACGCAGACCACCTGGATTACTACGGTACGATAGACCAGATAGAGCGTGCGTTTCAGCAATTTATGGCTCAGACTGAGCCTGGTGGCTACATTATTGCCTGTGCGGATGAAAATAGAGTCCAGCGAGTTTTGCAAAACTTATCCCAATCTGGGGCGATGGAAAAAGTAACAACAGTGTCGTTCGGTTTTTCGGAACGAGCAGACTATCGCGCAGTAAACATCTTCCACGAAGGTCTGCGTTCACGTTACACGCTGTTGGTTCGAGGAGAACCTGTTGGAGATGTCAAGTTGGGTGTGCCTGGTGATCAAAACATCATGAATTCACTAGCTGCAATTGGCGTAGGACTTGAGCTTGGGATTTCGTTTGAAACCGCCTGTCGAGCTTTAGAGAATTACCGTGGGGCTCCTCGCAGGTTCGAGGTACTTTACGACGGTGAGGTCGTCGTCATAGACGATTATGCCCATCATCCAACTGAGATTGAGGCCACGATTGAAAGCGCACGTTCATCGTATGGTGGACGGATTACAGCTGTCTTTCAGCCGCATTTATATTCTCGGACGAAATTTCTACTCGACGAATTCGCGAGGGCACTTTCACGTGCAGACGAGGTTATAGTTGCTCCAATATACCCGGCGCGAGAAGAACCTATACCCGGTGTTTCAGGAGCCAGCATCGTAGAGTGCATTCGTAGAATGGGGCACACAAGCGCTTCGTATGCCTCGGACATTGACCAGCTTCCAAACCAGCTTGCAAAAGGCGTGAAACCGGGCGATGTGGTTTTGGTTATGGGGGCTGGGGATATTCGACGGGTTGCTGAGAAATTAGCTTCGATGCTTCGAGGTGGATCGCTTTGAATATTGACACATCTAGCGTTGCCGCAGAAATTAGCCGTATTGGCAACATCTGTGTGCGAGAAAACGAGCCGATGTCTGTGCACACGACGCTTGGCGTCGGAGGACCTGCTGATGTATTTGTGGAGGTACCCACCGAGTCTGACTTGATTTCGCTGATGAAATACCTCTCCCGATGCCAACTACCGTGGATGGTAATTGGCGATGGTACAAACCTTCTGGTTTCCGATCTTGGGATTCGAGGAGTGGTTATCTCATTAACTGGTGATTTCCGTGAAGTAAGAGTTATGGAGCCGTACATTGAAGCTGGCGCAAGCGCAAAGCTTTCAACCGTGGCTGATCTTGCGGCAGAGCACAACTTGGCAGGCTTCGAGCCCGTTGGCGTGGTACCAGGCACAGTAGGAGGAGCTATTGTAATGAACGCTGGTACGCACGCGGGTTATATCGACCAGGTAATACAGAAAGTATATGCCATAAGTTCATCTGGAAAACCTCTGGAGTTTTCTCGCGAGGAATGCGAATTCTCATATCGCAATAGTCGATTTCAGAATGACAAATCCCTTATCATCACGCGCGCATTGTTGCGGTTATATCCAGGCGACGGCGTTGAAATACGAAAGCTGCTAGATAGGATTCGTAGACACAGAGCTGAGTCACAGCCGTCTGGGAAAAGTGCTGGCTGCTTCTTTAAGAACCTTTCGGTACACGGCAAGTCAGCGCAGGTTGGCGGGGATTACTGTGTGAGCGCTGGAAAGCTGATCGAGCAAGCAGGATGCAAGGGACTGTCTCAAGGCGATGCGATAGTGAGCGATGTCCACGCAAATTTCATAATAAACAGGGGTTCAGCCACGGCTGTGGACATCCTTTGCTTGGCGGAGCGAGTGCGTCAGATTGTCAAAGAGAAAACAGGAGTAGAGCTCGAGTACGAGGTCAGAATAGTAGGGGAATGGCAGGATCAGGTCAGAAACTGAAAGTTGCGGTGCTAATGGGAGGCATTTCAAGCGAGCGGGACGTCTCTCTGTCTACAGGCAAGCAGATTCTTGATTCTCTCGACCGCACGAAATACAAAGTGATCGGTATTGACGCAGGGGCAATTCCTGGGAGAAGGCAAACTTCTCAGCCCCAGGTTGAACAAGAGGTCAAAGCGGTCACGGACGCAAAAAAGTCTGTTCTCAGCTCAGGCCAGTTGTTGCCGCTAGACTACGTGATAAGTTCTGAGGGCAGGCCAGATGTGGCTGTGATCGCACTTCACGGTAGGTACGGTGAAGATGGTACGGTGCAAGGCATGCTTGAGCTTCTAGGAATTCCATACACTGGTTCCGGTGTACTTGCCAGCGCACTTGCCATGGATAAAGCTATGGCCAAGAAGGTTATGGCTGCCGACAACATACCGGTTCCCCGGTCTGTGAACTTCGTTTGCGATGATTCAGAGTGGGACAGAGCTTGGGTGTACAAGTGTGTTGAGGAAATCGGTTATCCAGTGATCGTGAAGCCGAGTCGCCAAGGATCAACGATTGGCATGACGAAGTTGGATAAGCCGGACGGTTTGGATAGAGCAATCGAACTAGCTGCAAGGTACGATAACCGAATCTTGGTAGAGCAATTCATAAATGGTGTTGAACTTACAGTGGGTGTACTGGGAAACAACAATCCCTTCGCTTTGCCGGTGATAGAGATAGTACCCGCAAAGGGATTTTACGACTTTGAGGCTAAGTATACCCCAGGGGCTACAGAGGAAATTGTGCCTGCTCGAATACCAGACGAAGCAGCTGCGCAAGCACAGGAATTAGCCGTTCGTGCACACTTGAGCCTCGGCTGCAGCGGCATGTCGCGCGTCGACTTGATCTATGTACCTCGCGACGACGCGGGAATGCGAAACTCACAGAGTGTTGAGAGTTTTTATGTTTTGGAGGTCAATACGATACCCGGTATGACCCCAACTAGTCTGCTGCCGCGTGCGGCTCAAGCAGCCGGTATATCATTTAGTAGACTCCTTGATCTACTAATAGAATTCGCTCTTGGGGACGGGACGCGATGAGCGTGTCGAGGTCGCGAAAGACGACTAGTACAAACTTGTGGGCAAATCGACATAGAAGCCAGGTCATCAGATCTCGCAATCGAAACAAAATGAATCTGAAAGCAATCCTATTCCTATTCTTAGGGTCGATGCTATTCAGCTGTTGCATAGCGTTTGCGGTGCAGACGCCTTGGCTTGCAGTGCGTGAGGTGCGCATAGAAGGTGTTAGATTCGCAAATCGAGACAGACTCCAGCGTGCTGCTCGACAAGCCTTGGGGCAAAACATACTAACTCTCCAAAGTGCACACATCAGGAAGTCAATCGCTCATCTTCCGGAAGTTGAGAGTGTTTGCTTGAAACGTGTTTTCCCTAGAACGCTGAGGATTCTGGTTTATGAGCGCAATCCAGCAGCAATATTATTGAGTGACGAAAGCGCTTATCTTATTCAATCCGATGGATATGTGTTTCACAAGGCAGCACACAACCAGGTTTATGGATTGCCAGTCATCAAAACTTCTCGGAGCGTAAACGCACAAGTCGGTAAAAAGTGCACGTTTGAGGAGGTTTTGATCGCTATTAGAGCTTTGGGCATTGCTCGAAAAAACAGATTACCCGTTTCGGGAATATCGATTGACCGACTGGGCGATATGTGCTTAAATATGTGCGGCGGCATGCGCGTCAAACTTGGCCAGCCGGATAGTCTAGCGGAGAAGATAGCGGTAGTACGAAGTGCTCTTAATTGCAAACCGTCACTCAGTCGCGAGGCGGAGTATCTGGACGTCACATGTCCCAAATTTCCAGTGTATCGTCCAAGGACAGACGGAGTCTGACCTGTGTTTCTATCGGCAGATGCATAATTTCGGGAAATACATCTGCTTGTTCTAATCGGCCATACTATTTCGTTTTTCAGGCGGCAACTTAGATGTCGACTATTGTATCACCATCCTCCAGGGGGAAGGGGTGGGTCTTCCAAGTTACGGCTCTTTGCATAGTCCTCGGTATGCTGCTGGCCCTGTCCCTTCGGACACAACGCCGCGCTGTTTCTGAGGGTATTCCGAACCGCTGGCCAGCTGTCAGGACAGAGTTTATCAACTTGAAGCAAGAAAATGCTCGCCTACAGAGAGATCTTGCGGAGTACAAAGAGCGGTACGATGAGTTACTCAGAAATCAGGCCAAAGGTCAAAAGGGCACTGAAGCACTGGAGACCGTGCTAAAAGAGATGAAGTTGCTAGCGGGAGTCGTTCCGGTGCGCGGTCCTGGAGTGGTAGTCACCCTTCACGACAGCCCCAAAAGGGACGTGAATGAGACTCGACCTGAGGTTATTGAGAACTATATCGTGCACGATTATGATATACGAGCAGTGGTAAACGAGTTGTTCGCTGCAGGTGCAGAGGCAATATCGGTGAATGGACAGAGGCTGATAGCTACGTCTTCCATTCGCTGTGTGGGTCCGGTGATATTGGTGAATTCAGTCAAAGTAGCAGCACCCTACGTGATAAAAGCAATAGGCAAACCTGACGATCTGCAGAAGGCACTGGAACTGCCCGGTGGTGCTGCGGATGGTCTCTTTTTGCTGGATATGATTGAGGTCAAACAGCAACCGGATATTTTGATTCCCGCTTACACGGGCAGTACGCGCTTCAATTGGGCGAAGCCTGTTACTGAAACAAAAAAGAAAGCCGAGGTACCGTGATAAATGCTTTGGCTTCCCCTAGTTGGTCTTGCGATCGGTTTCCAAATATACTGGTTGCCCGGATTGAGCCTTCCGTCTAGTATGGCTGCCTATCTGTCTTTGGCTACTCTAGCCGGACTTGATTCGATTTTCGGAGGGATAAGAGCAGGTATAGAAGGCAAGTTTCACGACGACATTTTCTTCTCAGGGTTCATTGTTAACACACTTCTTGCTGCAGCGCTAGCGTATCTCGGTGACCAAATTGGTGTTGACCTTTTCCTAGCCGCTGTTGTCGCTTTGGGAGGCAGGATCTTCTTGAATCTCTCCTTGATACGGCGGTATCTGCTGACCGAAACGAGATTGAGGTGGAGGAGAGAAGGTTGAGTCGAAAAGAATACATAGCCGGGCTAGATATTGGTACTACAAAGACATGCTGCATTCTAGCTGAGGTAGATGCCGATACTCGGGCAGTGGAAATAGTAGGGGTAGGACTTACTCCATCAGACGGACTCAAGAAGGGCGTGGTGGTTGAACTTGACACAACATCTGAGGCAATTCGCGTGGCCACTGACAAAGCTCAGCAGATGGCTGGAAACTTTGCCATAAAATCAGTGGTTGTCGGTGTGACTGGCGAACATATCTCTTCTCTGAATAGTCGAGGCGTTGTTGCAATAACGGGACCAGACCGAGAAATTAAACCGGCAGATGTCGACCGTGTCATTGAAGCATCAAAAGTGATAGTTCTTCCGCCCGAACAAGAGATCATACAGGCTATTCCAAGAGATTTTATCGTGGATGGCGAGGAAGGTGTAAAAGACCCAATAGGTATGTCGGCGACTCGGCTGGAGGTCGAGACGCACATAGTCACTGGCTCTAGCGTTTTCCTGGACAACATTGTCAAATGCGTTCATCGGGCGGGTCTCAGCGTTGACGCGACGGTACTGAATTCAGTGGCCGCCGGTGAGGCCGTCTTATTGGACGAGGAAAAACAGTTGGGTGTTGCGCTTGTAGATATCGGAGGGGGCACAACTGACATAGCAGTGTTCACAGGTGGTGAGGTATATTACACTTCAGTGATTCCCGTGGGGGGAAATCACGTTACAAATGACATCGCCATAGGACTGCGCACATCTCGGGAAGAAGCAGAGCGGGTCAAAAAGGATTATGGAGCCGCTGATGGCAGTCTTGTAGAACCGGGGCAGACGTTTGAGGTTACTCAGCTCGGAGCTGCTGAGCCCGTCGAATTGCCAAGAGACGTGCTGGTGAGAATAACTGAACCGAGAATGCAAGAGATATTAAGCATGGCGCGCGCGGAACTAGCTAAGTCAGACCGCTTAGAGATGTTGCCTGCAGGAGTCGTGCTTACCGGTGGCGCTTGCCAGATGCCTGGCACAGTCGAAATTGCAGAGAAAACCTTCGGCTTATCAGTTCGGCTTGGTGTGCCAAGAAATGTTGGTGCGCTCAGCAATACAGTAGCTAGTCCAATATATTCGACCGCAGTTGGGCTTATAAAATATGCAGCAAGAGAGCAATTGGGCTTGCAGGAGCGCGAGAAAACCGTTACACTAAAACAGGCTATTGCGAGCTTTTTCAAACGCTTGTTCGGATAGGGAACAGTCGTTTTTTGAATGCCGCAATCCAGAAATGCAATACTTCCCAATCTGCACTCAAATTGAAATTGGACTTTGAAATATGACAGTCGTAGGAGAGGAGTTATGGAACATATGGGGAGTGGCGAGGGCGACAAGCGCGCAAAGATCAAAGTAGTAGGTGTAGGCGGCGGCGGTACTAACGCCGTGAATCGCATGATAGATGCAAGGGTGTCGAGTGTCGAGTTCATAGCAATGAATACGGACAGCCAGGCACTCGAGCTTTCCAGCGCGAAGCAGAAGCTTCGACTCGGTGACAACCTGGCTCAAGGTTTGGGCGCAGGCGGAAACCCTGAAGTAGGACGAGAAGCTGCTGAGGAGAGCCGACCGGAGATCAAAAGGTTACTTGAGGGTGCGGACATGGTCTTCGTTACCGCCGGAATGGGTGGCGGTACGGGCACTGGTGCTGCACCGATTGTAGCAGAAATCTCACGGGAAATTGGAGCTCTTACAGTCGCGGTAGTAACAAGACCGTTTGCCTTTGAAGGTCCGCGGCGAGCTGACATAGCAGAGCAGGGAATTGATAGGCTTAGGGACGTAGTAGATGCCTTGTTGGTTATTCCCAATGAGCGCTTACTTAGCGTAGTCGACAAGAACGCAACACTTCTAGAAGCGTTCAAGATAGCGGATGACGTTCTGCGTCAAGGTGTGCAGGGCATATCCGACATTATCACTCTCCCGGGTGTTATTAATATTGACTTCCGTGATGTCAGAACCGTTATGCAGAATAAAGGGACAGCTCTCATAGGAATTGGGCAGGCTAGTGGTGATCAGCGAGCTGTGCGTGCTGCTGAGCTCGCGTGCTCCAATCCTCTCGTCGAAACAACGATAGATGGAGCTCAAAATGTGTTGATGCACTTTATTGGGGCACCGGATTTGAAACTTACAGAAGTCAATGAAGCTGCCGACTTAGTGCACAAGGCTTGCGGGTGCGATGATGTATTCCTGCGCTTTGGCATTGTGCTCGACGAGTCAATGTCCAACGAAGTTAGGGTTACTGTTGTTGCAACAGGTTTTGATAGCGGGCAACGCGAGACAGCGCCTGCAGGAGTGGGACGCGCCGCAGCGTTCGGTCGAGAAGGTGAAACGGGTTCAGGACTGCCATTTGAGGTCCAATCGGAAGGATTGATTCCTGAAAGCGAACTCGACATCCCCACATTCTTGCGTCGTGGGTAGGTTAGTGAATTATGCGCCTGCCGTGGGGACCTCAAAGCGGACATCAGATATTGAGTGCTGAGTACTGGTCCGAAGTTTGGGTTAAACATATAGAGAATGCAATTAGTGCGGCCACGAGGATATTGGTCATCCTCGTGGCTTATTTTGTCGTTAGATTTGCTCTTCTGAAGATTCTAGCAAGGTTTGCTCATTCTATGTTGGCTAAGGTGAGCAAGGAGCGTCTTGCCGCCCGAGAGGCTCGGATTAAGTCACTTCAGACTCTGCTCGGAAGTACCATATCTTTTGTGCTTGGTTTTGTAACCGTTGTGATGATCTTGCAAGCTGCTGGCATCAATATCCTGCCTTTGCTAACAACTGCAAGTGTAGCTGGGATTGCCGTCGGCTTCGGTGCTCAGAAATTAGTTCGCGACTGGATAGCAGGAATTTTTATTCTCATAGAAGACCAGTACGGCGTAGGCGATATAGTGACAATAGGTCCGGTAACTGGGGTCGTGGAAGAGTTAGGAATGCGTACGACGCGAATTCGTGCGGAGGACGGCAGCCTTTACATAATACCGAACGGTGACATCTCGCAGGTGTGCAACCGGTCGCGCCCATTAGACAAGTAAGCACAAACGCTCAAAGCTTTCTGAGCTTTGCCACGCTTACTGCGAGAACCTTAATTCCGAAATCATCGAATGCAACAGTTACTCTTTCGTCCTCGCCTGATCCAGTACAACTGAGCACTATCCCCTTGCCAAAATGAGGATGTTCCACCTTAGTTGCAGGTTTGAATGTCGCGTTGTGAGGCGTAACCTTAGGGACAAAGGTACTCCTCCATTCCGTATCCTGGGAGCGACGTCTGTTGGGTATTGCTCCTGCGAAAAGTTCTTCCGGAATATCGCGCAGGAATCTTGAAGGCTCGGACAATTGCGTTTGACCCATTAGTGTCCGTTTGTAAGCGTGCGAGAAAATGAGCTCCTCCTTTGCTCTGGTCATTCCCACATAACAAAGTCTCCTTTCTTCTTCAAGCTCCTCGTTGTCAGTCGCCGAGCGCCTGTGCGGAAGAATACCTTCCTCCATGCCTACAATATAAACTACCGGAAACTCGAGTCCCTTCGCGGAGTGAAGAGTCATCAGCGTAACAGCGTTACCTGATGGGTCGTACGTATCTATATCTGAAATCAGCGAGACTTGCTCCAGGAATGCAGCGAGACTAGGATCTTCTGCACTTTGAACAAATTGGTCGGTTACGCCCAAAAGCTCTTTTACGTTTTCAATGCGCGACTCTGCCTCTGCCGTACGTTCTTGTAGCAAAGCGTCGATATAGCCGGTTACAGTTACTACTTCCTCGGTGAGTCGATTAACTGGCAGGTTTGCGCTCAGTTCATGCAGGTGGTCTATAATTGCAACAAAACTTTGCATTGCTACCTTGGCACGTTTAGGTATATCCTCTGCCTCATCCAGCCTGTGCAATGCTTCGTATAAGCTTATTCTATTAGTTGCTGCAAACTCTTCTAGCCTAGCAAGCGATGTTGAACCTATGCCCCTATGGGGCACATTGATAACGCGCTTCAGGCTTAGAGTCTCGAGCGGATTTGCAGCAAGCCGCAAGTAAGCTATGATGTCTTTTATTTCCTTGCGTTCGTAAAACCGAACTGCTCCCACCAACTTGTGAGGAATACCCTGGCGTATGAACGTGTCCTCTAGAACCCTCGACTGTGCATTGATCCTGTACAGTACAGCAATGTCGCTGTACTTATGCTTGCCAGACAGAACTTTTTGTTGAATCGAGTAGGCGACGCGTTCTGCTTCATCGATTTCGTTTCCGGCTTCAATAAGTTCGATGTCGCAACCTTCGGAGTTCTCTGTCCAAAGCTTTTTGTCAGCTCGACTTCGGTTGCGCGAAACTACCTTATTTGCCGCCTCTAGAATTTTCTTAGTGGATCGGTAATTCTGCTCAAGCTTGTAAACAGTAGCATCGGGGTAGTCCGATTCGAATTGCAAAATAATGCTAACGTCAGCGCCTCGCCAACGGTAAATAGATTGGTCGTCGTCGCCGACACAAAATATGTTTCTGTGTTTACCAGCTAACAGTCGAACAAAAACATATTGGGCATAGTTGATGTCTTGGTACTCGTCTACGAGAATGTATCGGAATCTGGTTTGATAGTGTTCGCGCGCTGACTCATTAGTCCGTAGTAGCCACACGGCTTGCATAATAAGGTCATCAAAGTCCATAGCCCGGTTCTCACAGAGTTTTTTCTGATAGAGTGGGTAAACCTTCTGTGCTACGGCTTCGTTCTGACCCTGGAAATGTGATGCGAAGTCGTTTGGGTCGATCAACCGTTCCTTAGCTCTTGAAATGAGATCGAGGATAGCGCGTGGTTGATAGCGCTTCTGATCGAGGTTGAGTTCGTCCATACAATCGCGTACGAGGGCTAGCTGGTCCGAGTCATCGAATATCGTGAAGTTCTGGTCAATCCCTATCTCCCGTCCTCTTTCACGCAATATGCGAGCGCAAATTCCGTGGAAAGTTCCAGCCCAGAGACCTCCTGCTGTTGTACCCAGCAGGTGCTCGATACGCTCCTTCATTTCATTTGCAGCTTTGTTTGTGAATGTGACCGCCAAGATCTCATACGGGCGAACACCTCGTTCTTTGATGAGATATGCAATTCTGTAAGTGAGTACACGCGTTTTTCCACTGCCGGCGCCAGCAAACACGAGTACCGGTCCCTCAGTATGCAGGACAGCAGCTCGTTGTTCCTCGTTTAGTTCTTCAAGAATTCGCTTAGTCATCTTCTAAGTCATTATAACAATTTGCTATGTGATGAGGGTCAACATTAGTGGGATGAATATGACGCTGCATAAAGTTAGTACGAATATTGCCGCAGCCGCAAAAGCGCCATTGGCGCCAAACCGAGAAGCAATCACACCAGAAAATACAGCAGATGGCATTGATGATTCCAAAATGGCTACTTGTCGAACAATTTTGTCTGCATTGATTGCCGGAACCGTCAACCACACCAGGCTCGGCAGGACTATCATTTTCAGGACCAATGCAACCGCGATTGCTCTCGGATAGTTTCTGACTGCACCGGTGCTGAGACTTAGTCCAATCGAAATCATTGCAAGCGGCACGGTTCCGGCAGCAAGATATTCCAATGTGGAAATTAGAAACCTAGGTATCGCGACGTTTCTGAGAAGCAGAGAGACTATTGTGGCTGGGAAAAGCGGCGACCGCAAGAACTCGAGGACATTTCCCCATTCGAATTTGGTCCCAGATGCAGCGGTGGCTACTGCTACGCCGACACTGTTCAACGCCAATGCCATGGCGAATTCGTCAAACATGACTGCGCACAGCAACGCGTTCTTATCGTCAGGAAATGCTGCTGTCACTACCGGATAGCCAAGAAATCCCGTGTTTCCAAACGCAGACACAAGCATCAGGGCTGCTGTCGTGCGTCTATCCAGCCTCAGCAGTATCGCCATCAGGTAAGCCAACCCCATTACAACCATTTCCATTACAAACCCGACTATCGGCGCTTGTAACATTCCCGGTTTTATGGGTCTGCTGTGTATTGAGACAAATATGAACGCAGGCATCGTCAAATTGACTACAAGAGAATTGACCACAGACGCATCACTGGCTTTTAGTGCGCCAAATCTCTTCGCAGCGTATCCCACTAGCAGTAACAGGAATATCGAAGCAACGGTTGGTAAAGTATCGCCTATCTGCACTTCTCTACGCTGTCTCAGCTGAGGGCAATTGAGATTTGCTTCTAGTGGTTTGGTATAATAGAGCTGCTTCTATAAGACCTTTGAAGAGCGGGTGTGCTCGATTGGGTCGGGACTTAAACTCGGGATGAAACTGGGTTGCTATGAAAAATGGATGGTCTATGAGCTCTACAATCTCGACAAGTCTGTAGTCGGGCGAGACTCCTGAGCAGATCAGTCCACCCCGCTCAAGTCTCGCTCTATATGCGTTGTTCACTTCATATCTGTGTCGGTGCCTTTCGTACACAAGGTCTGTTCCATAAAGCCTCGACGCAAGTGTGTTATCAATTAGTTGGCACGGATAAGAACCGAGCCTCATAGTTGCGCCTTTTTCTTTGATGTTTTCTTGTTCTGGAAGAAGGTGAATAACCGGATGCGGAGTATTTGGATCGACTTCTACCGTGTTGGCATCTTTCAATCCGCACACGTTTCGTGCTATCTCGACAACTGTCCAGTGCAAACCAAAGCAAATTCCCAGGAACGGAACCTTATTTTCCCGTGCGTACTTGATCGCGGCGACCTTACCTTCTACGCCTCGCGCGCCAAACCCTCCCGCAACTATAATTGCGTCCGCCGAACCAAGTCTTTCGGCTACGTTTTGCTCAGTCAATTCTTCAGAGTCGACCCAGAGGATCTCCGCGCCCGTATCATTCGCAATTCCGCCGTGTCTAACGGCTTCGCCTAGGCTGATGTAAGCATCGCCGTTACCCGTGTATTTTCCGACAATTGCGACACGTGTTTTGTATTTTGGATTCTTAATCGTATCCACTATCTTCTGCCAATCTGTCAAATCCGGCGGTCCGTTCTTCAAGCCGAACTTTTTCAGTACAAGGTCCGAAAGACCATCGGCTTCAAACTTCAGAGGGATTTCATAGATGGTTTTGGCGTCGCGCGCTTCAATTACAGCTTCTCGCTCGACATCGCAAAAAAGCGAGATCTTATCTTTCATATCTTCACTCATCGCGCTCTTAGTCCGACAGATTAGCACATCCGGTTGAATGCCTATCTCTCGGAGCTTGATAACAGAATGTTGAGTTGGCTTAGTCTTTAGTTCGCCCCACGGACCCACAGATGGAATTAGCGTTACGTGCACGTACATGACATTCTGCGCCCCGGCATCTTTCTTGAATTGCCGGATCGCTTCCAAGAATGGAAGCCCCTCAATATCGCCCACCGTCCCACCAATCTCGACGATAGCTATCTCAGCTCCTGTCTGCTCGGCATTCTCCCGTATCCGAGCCTTGATTTCATCGGTTATGTGAGGGATAACTTGCACCGTGGCTCCCAGGTAGTCGCCGCGACGCTCTTTGCGTATAACGCTGTCGTAAATCCGACCCGTAGTGACATTCGCATGTCGAGTCAGGTTCTCATCTACGAATCGCTCGTAATGGCCCAAGTCGAGGTCCGTTTCGGCGCCATCGTCGGTCACGAACACTTCTCCATGTTGGTAAGGGTTCATCGTGCCGGCATCCACGTTGATGTAGGGATCAAGTTTTTGTACGGTGACCTTGAAGCCTCGATTCTTCAAAAGTCTGCCCAGCGATGCGGTAGTAATACCCTTACCTACCGATGATACTACACCACCAGTTACAAATATGTACTTAATGTTCATCAAAGTCCCCCTGCAAACAACGTCATTCGACCCTTACCTAGCGAGACCGATCGCTCTATCGCGCGCTCAACATAATTCTTTGCAAAGTCCACTGCTGAGCAAAGTGTATCTCCGACTGCTAACCGCGCTGCGATGGCTGCGCTCAACACGCATCCAGTACCGTGCATCAGCTTTTCGCGCCGTTTGCCTGAAAACTCATAGAATTCACTTCCGTCATAAAGCAAATCTACGGGTTCTCCTTGAGCGTGTCCCCCCTTTATCAGGACTGCTTTCGCTCCCATATCTACAAGTGCCTTCGTAGCTTCCCTAGCTGTATAAATATCTTTGACTTCGATTCCGCTCAGAATGGATGCCTCGCTCATATTTGGGGTTAGGATTTGCACTCGAGGCAGAAGAGACCTTTTTAAGCGCTTCAGCGCGTTCGGCGTAAGTAGCACACGACCATCTTTCGCAGCCATTACTGGATCTAGTACAACATTAGGAATCTCACGTCGTCTTATGCGTTCTGCGACTACACTTACCGCTCTCGGCGAGTATAAAACCCCAACTTTGCAAGCTGCAATTCTGAAGTCTCGGCTTACAGCATCGATCTGGGCTGCTATGATTCTTGGCGGCACTTTGCATATCTTATCTACCCCAAGAGTGTTTTGTGCAGTCACATTGGTGACGACACAAGTTCCGTAGACTCCTAATTCTCTAAACACTGCTAGGTCCACTTGAACCCCTGCGCCTGCCGTTGGATCCGAAGCAGCAATCGTCAGTGCTACGTGCATGGTATAAGCTCCTGCAGTGTTTCCACGATTATATCCGGCTTCATTTCTTCCGCTGCAGCTTCTGCCTGTTCCTTTGTCGTAACACCTGTGAGCACTAACACGGTTGTTGCTCCTATTCTTTTTCCGGCAAGTATGTCAGTGTCTAGTCGGTCTCCAACAACAACGGTTTGTTCAGGCGTCATATTTGTCGTCTCGAGTAATTTCTGAAGAGAATAGACGTGCGGCTTTCCAACAACAAACGGTTCGGTCGATGTTGCCACTCGGACAGCTGCCACCATACACCCAGCTCCAGGCAAGAGTCTACCATTTTCAACTGGAAGGGTAGGGTCCTCATTCGTGGCTATGAATTTTGCGCCGTCGAGAATTGCCTTTTGCGCACGAGCAAGTTTCTCGTAAGTAAAACTTCTATCCATACCAACAACTACGTAGTCGATTTTTTCTGAGGGGGATTCACCGTTCTTAAGTACTCTAAATCCAAACGAGCTAAGCTCTCGATCTATGCCTTCTTCTCCGATTCGGTACACTGTTTTCCCAGCAGTTCCCTTTTCTGCCAAGTACAGGGCTGTGGCGTATCCCGACGTCATTACCTCGGCAGACGAAGTCGGTATACCAAGAGAAGTCAGAATTTGGGCGTAGTCTTCGCGCGAATGCGCCGCCTTGTTCGTTAAAAAGCGGACTAGATTGCCCCGCGAACGGATATGTAAGACAAACTCTCTGGCGTAAGGCTGCGGTTCACTTCCGCGGTATACAACGCCATCGAGGTCAAATATCCAGAGGCGCGGTGAATTGGAGGAAATTCCGTGGTACATCACGGGTATAAACTATATCATAGGGTGAGCTATTTCGTCAAAGGAATGGGTGCATCATAAAGCGAAGGAATAATGTACAGACTAAGCAGAATGCGTTATAGCCATGGTATCTAGGATTACTTTCTGGTTGCTAATTCCTATTTTCCTACTTGTGTCTTCCCAAGCAGGGGGACCGCCGCCTGTAATCCAGCTCTACATCGTCGATCAAATAGATCCCGTCACAGCAGACTACATAACTGAGGGTATAGCACAGGCTCAAAATCGTGCTCAAGCGGTGTTGATCCTTATGGACACACCGGGTGGCTTGCTGACGTCTACTCAAAAGATAATACAGGCCATCCTGGCATCAGAAGTCCCGATAATCGTTTATGTTTACCCGAATGGCGCAACTGCGGCGTCCGCTGGCGCGCTGATTACAATGGTCGCCCATGTAGCTGCTATGTCACCAGTGTCAAACATTGGATCTGCTACTCCGGTAGCCTTGAGTCCATCAGGCGAGGTCGAGAAAATTGGCAAGTCGATGGAGCGCAAGATAGTTAATGATCTTGCAGCCAAAGCAAGGTCGATTGCTAGAGAGAGGGGCCGCAATGTAGAGTGGGCGGAGAAAGCTGTGCGAGAGGCTTCGAATCTGACTTCGAAAGAGGCTCTCAACAAGAATGTAATCGACCTAATAGCCAGCAGCGTACCCGATCTGATGCGCAAGCTTGACGGTCGCCGCGTCAAGGTTGCTAACGACAGGTTCATAACGTTAAGAACTCAATCTGCTCCTATAGAAGACCAGCCGATGGGGCCCTGGGAGAAATTCTTGCATTACTTAAGCAATCCGATGGTGGTGTTGTTCCTAACGCTCGCAGCAACTTACGGCTTGATCTACGAAATCGCCAACCCCGGGTCGATATTCCCAGGTGTAGTAGGGACTATAGCCATAATACTTTTGCTATATTCGTATAGCGTGTTGCCTGTTAACGTGGCCGGCTTTGTCTTCATTATTCTGGCCATTGCAATGTTTTTGATAGATCTTTTCACACCCGCTCACGGGGCCCTTACAGTCGGCGGTGCAGTGAGTCTATTCTTGGGATTGATTATGCTATTCAGATCAGCGGAGGGTTTTATGGTACCTTTATGGCTTCTTGGGTTTGTGACTTTGCTGACCGCCGGCTTTTTCGCCTTTGTTGTAGGATTAGGAGTGCGTGCGCTAAAGAACCCTTATTTGTCTGGTAGGGAAGGGGTAGTTGGTCACATTGGCGAAGCTAGAACTGACCTTGATCCTACTGGAAAGGTATTTGTAGACGGTTCTTTGTGGACGGCTACCAGCATCGACGGTAAAATTTCGAAAGGTGAACCAGTCATAGTCAAGGAAATGCATGGTCTTAAGTTGAAGGTGAGCAGATATACGGAGGACCAATAATCGCCGTTGCTTTCCGGGCTGAGATTTTTGATCCAACGGAGCAAGTTGTTTTCTTAACCAGAGCGTTTTGGAGGAAGTAACTATGGGAGAGCTTTATGGTGCAGTAGGTATTCTGATCTTCTTCTTTCTGATTGTGGTTGCCAATTCTGTCAGAATAATCCGTGAATGGGAAAGAGGGGTTTTGCTGAGGTTTGGCCGCTTTGACCACGTCAAAATGCCTGGGATCCGCTTCGTGTGGCCTGTCATTGATAAACTTATCGTCATTGATACGCGCGTAGTTACAATGGACGTGCCAAAGCAGGAAATAATCACTCGCGACAATGTCTCTGTCATGGTTGACGCGGTAGTCTTCTTTCAAGTCATTAATGCCGAGTACGCTGTAACGAAGGTGGAAAACTGGGTTAGAGCCACTTCGCTGCAAGCTCAGACAACCCTAAGGAGTGTGATTGGGCAAGCGGAACTTGACGAACTGCTGGCTGAAAGAGACAAAATAAACTCGAAACTCCAGAGCATAATTGACGAGGTTACCGAGCCCTGGGGCATCAAGGTGCTCGCAGTGGAAGTTCGAGATGTAACGCTTCCCGAAAGTATGAAGCGAGCAATGGCGAACCAAGCCGAGACGGAACGCGAGCGCCGCGCCAAAATTATTAATGCTGAAGGTGAAGCCCAGGCTGCTCAAAAACTCAAGGAAGCAGCTGATACGATCAGTGCTAATCCACAGGCGCTTCAGTTGAGGTATTTGCAAACCTTGCGCGAAATAGGCACAGAGCACAATACTACGATAGTGTTTCCCATGCCGATAGACCTTTTTGAGTCTTTCCGAAAAGTACTGGACAAGTTGGAAAAGGGCTTCGGCGGAGAATCGTAGCGCATAACTCGCAGCGACTTTAGATTACTCGTTGGGAATGCCAAGTTCTACCCAGCCTGTTTTGTCAATGGTCAGTTTTGACAACCTGGTACGCACTTGCAAGAAAAGCGTGCCACTTGGATTGAATATACGGCGCGGTATTCTTAGTTCAAGCACGTTATTGTGAAATTGCCATTGAGTAGTCGAAGGTTCGCATAAGACAGGAGGCTTTATAGTAACACTATATCGCAATTCGCCTTCGTCGGCGACGGCGTTTCCGTAATGGCGTCGAGTGCAGCCTCCTGCGACTCGCGTATTTCTGGGAAGCATTCTAAGGTTTATCACATAAGTAATCCTTTTGGAAAGCGGTCGCGCACAGTCTACCCTGATATAAATACTTTTCCCGTCCAGACATACGTACACTGCTCGAACATCCCCACCTTTGTTGAGCTCTCTCAGTAAGTGGTCTCCCGTAGGATCAATTAGGGCTGGTCGTATCCCCTTCCAATCTGCGGTTTGCCCGTCGACGATTATGCCGCTGCTGTGCAGAATAGGCACTGACCGTGTTTTCAGTTCGCCAAAGATCTCATTTTGTCGCGCAAAACTCATTAGGAACGCCTTTTCGATAGCAGTCTGTGATTTGTAGCATCTGATAGCGTCTCGCTTTGCTCTGACAATTCTGGGACTTAAGGGAAGCGAAAACCATTTTGTTTCTCCGTGGGATAACGCATAAGGTGGAGCTAGAGATTCATTGGTATGGTCTCCTCGTGGTACGGGCCAGTCGCCCCTGTGCACAAGGTATGCTAAAACTCTGATTCTGGAAGCAAAATCTGCTCGCTCAGCTCGAAGCTGCGTTATGGCAGCAGCGACGAAGCAGTAAGTAGCGTAATGGTCTGGGTGATCGTCGAAAGGATGCGGCACGTAAACAAGTGTTGGCTTTTCAACGCGCAGTATCTGCTCTATGTCGCGCATGACGCTCTCACCGCAGTATGGTGCATTCCGAGTGAATGAATTGATGTAGGGTGAGTGATTCGTTTTGGTTGCTTTAGAGAAATAGAGATTTTCGCTGCCCCAGTACTCGTTCCAGAGGGCTGATATGCCACGATCCGGATAACCCAGAAATGTTACTTCGCTAGAACAGATTCCCAACTTATCTAGTGCTTTTAGTGTCTCCTTTTGTCTGCGATAGCCGTAACGTATGCATATTTCCGGTGTCACGCGAATAGTCCCGTACTCTCTGGCTGCTCCGATTCGATAACCATCACCATTGGTTACCAAAACCACCCGGATTCGCGCGCCATTGATCTTCGCAAGCGCAAGCATACCACCGCAGCCTAGGGTTTCGTCATCACTATGAGGCGCGAAGACTACCACACTATCGTTCTTGCTTGGAATAGGAGCCTTTGGCATTTTTGCGTACCGCTGCCAATCGTTAGCGACTCGTATTCGATACTGGACAAACAGTGCTAATAACGCGAAACCGAAAAACGACGCTAGTACTAAAGCGCGCGCCGCTTTCAGAACTTTGGATAACTTTGACTTTCTCATTAGTGGCTCACCAAGCTGGGGTAAGCGAACAGGAGATACATTACGTGCGACTAGTTTACATTCGTTTGACCGGTCCTCGCAATAGCTTGTTGAGAAAAGAGTAATCAGCCCAGACAGAGTTGACCAACTATATTATGCATGGTACACTATTTGCCAGGATGCGACGATCCAAGGTTTTGGCCGGCGCGAGACTGATATCTTCAATTCTCCTGCCATGTATTGTGTTAGCACTAGCGGCAGGGGGAATGCATACTTGCAGTGGTCACCATCAGGACCTGCACCGCGACACGCGTAGTTGTATCGCATGCGTGTGGTCGCAAATTCAGTATAGCAATGAGTACGGACAACCGGCTTACACATACGTAGAGAAAGTAAGTCCGGCACCAGTTCCTTCAATAACACCTCTTCACATCCTAGATCTACCTCTGCAGTACGAGACGAGAGCACCCCCGGTGGCTTAGCCCTCGCCACGAGTCTATAGGCTTATAGACATTTGTACCGCCGTTGCATTCGTTGATCCATTACCGATATTGGTTAGCACTATTTACAAGGAGGAATCCAACTGCAATGAGGATCGTGCGACACATATTACCGTACTTGTTGTTCACGTTGTTGGCACTTTCGGTTGGAGTCTATGCGAATGACGCTTATTCACCATCAGGAATTGAAGAACTCCGGCAAAAGATCACCGAGTTAGAGCAAAAACTAGAGGAATTAGAAGCCCAACAGGCTCCGGTCGAAGAAACAGATTCCACATCTGAGGTAGGCGGAAGGTACCAGCAGTTACCTGACATCAGCTTAGTTTTGCAAGCAAAAGGAAAACTGAGTGACGACCAAGCAGATCCTGACAGACAGAAGATCAGACTAACAGAGGCAGAGTTAGCTATTCAGGGGTATGTTTACCCAAATGTTCGACTTGACGCGTTTATTGCAGGCGAACCCTCCGAGCACGATCATTCGGGGTTTCACGTTCATGAAGCTTACGTAAGCTATATCGGTTTCCGGAAATATTTGAACTTGATTGTGGGACAGAAATTTGTTCCCTTTGGTAGAGCCAACCAACTTCACAGTCATTCTTGGCTTTACGCGCGTCAGCCTTTGGTTTTGAGTAACCTGGTGGCGCCAGAAAGTCTAGCTGGACAAGGTATTTTGTTCGATTACAGTCTGCCAATTCGCGAGGATTTGCTTTTACGATTGGATTTCGGACTATGGGCCAACGGTTCGCAAGGGGAAGAATCCGATTTACCAGACATCATGGTCGGACCAGGTGCCAAACTGACAGATCGTTTTCGTACTGCAAGATTGTGGCTGGGAAAGTCCATAGGAGAAGCAGCCGAACTCGAGATCGGTTGCTCTTGGGCAGGAGGTAGGTCCGAGCAAGATGAGAACACAGGTGAAACAGACTATGTCCATCTCGGTGGAATAGATCTTAGTTACAGGCTTTTTGGTACCGGTGCCCGGCGACTGCTCCTCAGAGGCGAGTATGTGTGGCGCAAGGGTACGTTGGAATCCGGCGGCGCCAGAGCAGGCGGATACTACTTGTTTGCCGACTATCGATGGAATAAGTACGCTTCTGCCGGGTTGCTTTATGATTGGTCTGAATTTCCGCAAGACACTTCAAAACACGAATCTGCACTGTCGGCTATATTGACCTATCAGTTTTCAGAGCAATACTACATCCGACTACAACTAGTTCACGGCTCGAGACCAAACGTTGATTCGTATAACGAATTGTGGCTTCATTGGGCTTGGGGCATAGGTCCCCATACGCACAACTTGGAATGAGTCATCTGTCAAATTAGATTAGAGATGTTAGTCAGAAATTCTGTTAGCACATGCAAATAATGGAGGGAAGTAGACATGAAAAGAGCTCTCGTCGCGCTTAATATAGCAATTGTCGCTTTGTCGGCCCTCATAGTTACTCCTACAGCAGGTGCGGACGTAAATGTGGTCACGTCGACACCTGAACTTGCAAGCATAGCTAGATACATTGGTGGCGACAAGGTCTCTGTGTATTCCATTGCCAAACCCGACCAAGATTACCATCTGATAGAAGCCAGACCCAGCGACGTGTCGCGCGTTGCCAAAGCAGATCTCGTTGTGCGAGTCGGGTTAGATCTGGATCTGTGGTTTGACGCCTTAGCCAATGCGTCGGGTAACCGAAATGTGCGGCGTGGTGGCACTGGTTATGTGGATGCATCGCGTGGTATCGCTAGACTCGAGGTCCCCAAGGGCAAGATAACAGGCGCCTCAGGAGAGATACACATATACGGTAATCCACATTACTACTACGATCCCGAGAACGCGAAAATCATTGCGGAAAACATTCGCGACGGGCTTACAAGAGTATCGCCTAGCAACAAAACGTATTTCGAACAGAACTACGATCGGTTTGTTGCTGAAATCGACCGGTATATGAAAGCTTGGCAGCGCCGACTTGCCCCTTTCAAGGGGAAACCAGTTGTCACATATCACAGAAGCGCTAGTTACTTTATTCGACGGTTCGGACTTAGATACTTTGGACAGCTGGAACCAAAACCAGGAATAGCCCCTTCGCCTTCTCATATTTCGGATCTCGTTCGCCGGATGAAACAAGAAAACGTGAAAGCTCTGATAATCGAATCGATCTATCCAAAGCAGTTTGCCAACCTCGTCGCCCGAGAGACAGGGGTGCAGTACGAGATAGTGCCATATTCGGTAGGTTCGATGGGCACGAAAACCTACTTTGATCTTATCGACGTATGGGTCGAGAAGTTCGCTAAGGCTCTAGAAAAATAATATCAACAACCTGCGCAAAGGAGTCTGGCGATGGGGATACAAACCACACAATGCGGCGGTCAAACCGTACAAGAAGTAGATCTTGGATCCGACCTCGTTCTGTTTCATCAAGCCGATCTCGGCTACGGAAAGCGAAGGGTTCTGACCAACGTGAACCTGGTTGTGAAGAACGGGGACTTTTTGGCAATCGTGGGGCCTAATGGGGTAGGTAAGACGACAATTCTCAAGACAATGCTGGGAATCATTAGACCACTAAAGGGACGTGTTTTGAGAGCCCCGGGAATAAGGTTTGGATATGTCCCGCAGCAGCAGGTTATCGACGAGATCTATCCACTTACAACACTGGAAGTTGCTGCTATGGGCAGGTACCCAATTGTGGGTCCTATCAGTAGGCTATCGAAGAAAGATCTCGACTTTGTCTTATCATGCCTGGAAAAAGTAGGGGTTTTGAATTTGGCCAACAGGCAGTTTCGGGAGCTGAGCGGTGGGCAAAAGCAACGAACATTGATTGCACGTGCTCTCGCGGGTGAGCCGGATGTTCTGGTGCTTGACGAGCCGACTAACGACATGGATATTGCGAGCGAGTATGCCATTATGGAACTTCTGCGTGACTTGCACGAATCGCAAAAAGTAACGATTGTGATGGTTAGCCATCTGCTGAATGTTGTAGTCAACTATGCAAAAACAATAGCTCTTGTAGATGGCGGGCTAAAAACAATGGGCAGTACGTCTGATGTTGTGACAAGCGAAAGTCTATCGAAAGCCTACGGTTTACCCGTACAGTTGGTGGATTGCGCTGGGAAGCGCGTTGTACTGGCGGGAGGTGAAACCGATGGCTGATGTATTCACGGTTCCATTCCTGCGGATTGCTCTATTAGGTGGGTTAATCGTAGGATGCCTTTGTGCGTTTTTAGGCATTCACGTAGTTTTGAGGCGAATAGTCTTTGTGGGTGCAGCACTTGCTCAGGTTTCCAGTTCAGGTGTGGGATTAGCACTGTGCACGAATACGAACGTGTCGGTTGTTTCACTGGTTTTGACCTTATTGGGGGTAGCGACTTTCTCAGTAAAATCCGCGGAAGGGCGTATCACTCAGGAGAGTCTGATCGGTGTGGCATATTCGGCGGCCTCAGCGCTTGCCGTTTTGTTCGTAGCAAAGAGTGCTCATGCTGAGGCTCACCTGTTGAATGTCTTGTCTGGAAACATCTTGACAATTACTCCGGGGCAAGTTTGGTTAATGACCACACTGTTGGTTTGTACGCTGCTGATTCACACGCTGTTTTATAAGCAGTTCTTATTTTCCGCTTTCGATTCCGAGACAGCCAAGGCATGCGGCATAAGGGCTGGCTTTTGGGATCTGCTGTTTTACGTGATTCTCGGGGTAGCGGTTTCGTTTTCGATCCGAGTGGTTGGAACGTTGCTGGCATTCGGATTCCTAGTCGTCCCTGCTGTTATAGCGCTTCTGCTGAGTCAGCGCTTCGCAGGTATCTACACAATTGCAACCAGCTCCGCATGGGTGTCGACAATTCTGGGCTTGGTATTGTCATATAGACTGGACCTCCCAACAGGACCCACAATCGTGGCTGTCTTGGGAGTTCTATTGGTCGTTGCTTGGATTGTTTCTAAGTTGACGCGTTGAACTGCGGCGAACGATAGAACGATAAAGGTTGTAAAAACTGGTTCGGTTTTGGTATAATGTTCCTGCGGCGCCATAGTGCATCGGTTAGCACACGGCTCTTTCAAGGCCGAGAGACGGGTTCGACTCCCGTTGGCGCCGCCAGGAAACCTTCCACGGCTGCGATCATCAGCTTCATCCGCTCTGAATGCTGTACCTCCCGACGATCAGCTTTCCTCCAATTGGGTTCTGGCTTGACTTGACCAAGCCTGGCTGGGTACCATGCCGTTGTACTTCTTAGGGGGAGAAAAGGCATGACAGGACTCGATCGCTTCCTCACCGCTCTGAACCGAGAGGAACCTGATGTTGTTCCGATTTGGGAGCTTATCATCAATGAGCCCACTCTATCAGCTCTGCACGGCAACGTTGGCTATCTAGAATTTTGCAATCTAGAGGGACTTGACGGTGTAACCGTCTTCGAGAATCAGATGACGTCTGCCGGTCCAGGTGACGTTCAGGTCGACGAGTGGGGCATACACTGGAAGACTGCCGGCTTTGGCGTCTACTATCCATCGGGAGGTCCTATCAAGCACAAGGAAGATCTCGGTTCCTACGAGCCGCCAGACCCGAACGCTCAACACAGGTTCAACGACCTTAAAGCAGCTGTGGAGCGTTTCAAAGGTGAAAAGGCAATAGTGTTTCTGACACACGAGGCGTTCGAGTTTTCACATTACCTACGCGGGCTGGATAACCTTCTAATTGATTACATAGAGGATCCAGCGTTCGTACACGAATTGGCTACAATGGTCAGTGATTACAAGATCGAACTTGCGGAAACAGCCATCGATCTTGGAGCCGACGTGATAGTCTCAGGAGACGATTATGCCAGCCGCCACGGTACAATAATGTCAATAAAACATTGGGAAGAATACTCACTTCCTTACCTGGAAAAATTGGTCAAAGCCGTGCACCGTAAAGGTGTGCCGTTTATCAAGCATACGGATGGCGATATATGGGGCATTCTCAAACAGATGATTGATGCTGGCATTGACGCAATTGATCCGCTTGAACCAATAGCTCGAATGGACATAGGGAAAGTCAAAGAGCTCTACGGTGATAAAGTTTGTGTTGTCGGAAACGTTGATTGCACGGAGATCCTCACGCATGCCTCTATCGAAGAAGTCGTGGATGCGGTCAAAGAGACTATCGCAAAGGGCTCGCCGGGAGGTGGACACATACTAGCTTCTTCCAATTCCATTCACCCCGGCGTGAGACCCGAGAATTACCGTGCTATGGTGGAAGCCGCACGAGAGTTTGGTGTCTACCCACTTGACCAAGATCTTGTCCAAGAATATTCGGCTCGCAGTTATATTGAGAGGTATTTGGATGAGTAGCAAGACATTTAGCCATGTACTGTCGAGAAACAAGGTTTTTCCAAAGACTTTGGCACATTGGTTTTTAGCACTATTTGTATTCCTGGCAACCGCTGGCTGCATTTCAGCGGAGTCCGAATTCCGAGGAGCGTGGGTAACAGCTTGGACACCCGGTTTTTTCAACAGTGAGGAAATCGATGGTACAATTGCAGCCGCAAAGAAGGCAGGTCTGAATGCTCTGTTTATTCAGGTTCGCAAGAATGGAGACGCATATTACAACTCTCAAACGGAACCCAAAGGTGCAGGCATAGAATGCGATTTCGATCCATTGGGCGTATTTATCAAAAAGGCTCACGCAGCAGGAATTGAAGTCCACGCATGGGTTAATACCCTCAGAATGTGGTCCTCCAAGGAGTATCCAACAGATCCCAAGCACATTGTCAATCGACATCCGGAATGGATCAACAAAGACAAGGACGGCAACACGCGGGCAAGCGAAGGATTGTATCTGGACCCGGGGATTCCCGAGGTCCGAGCGTACATTGTTGGGATCATTGAAGAGATCGTTAAAAACTACGATGTTGATGGCATTCACTTGGACTATATACGCTATCCTGGTAAGAATTGGGGGTATTCGGATCTTGCTCTGAAGAAGTTTTGGGATGAAACTGGCACGACAACCAAGCCGGCGCCGGACGACGCAAAGTGGTTCCAGTGGAAGCGTGAACAAGTCACAAGACTTGTAAGAGAAATTCGGCAACGCGTGAAGCAGATCAAACCGAGAATCGTTGTATCGGCGTCCACTGTAGCTTGGGGAGATCGTCCCGACAATTTTGCTGCTTCATCACCTTTTGCCGTTGTATGCCAGGACTGGAAGACTTGGCTGGCAGAAGGTTTGTTGGACGCAAATTGTCCCATGAACTACAAACAAGAATCGAACCCGAAGCAGGCCGCATCGTTCAGAAACTGGCTGGTTGGATTCAAGCAGTGGTCGAGCGGCAAACCAACATATGTGGGAATAGATGTTCACAGCAACAGTGTTTCTGATGTTATAAAACAGATAGATGCTGTTCGAAAGTCAGGGCTCGATGGGTTCGTACTTTTTTCATTCAATGAGTCGAAAAGACGTAATGCAATTGCTGAAGCTATAGGAAAGACCTCCATAACGCGATCCGCTTTTGCAAGGCCACAGCAATGTTCTGCGGCACTGCACCAGTGAAGGGTTTGCCGTGTGAAATGTAGAAACGCTTAGTAGAACATTCCTAGATCAAAGGAGAAACAGAGGATGCCAAAGGTATTGGTGAGTGATAAGATTGCCCCAGAGGGCATAGAAATACTCAAGAAGATTGGTCAGGTGGATGTCAAGACCGGACTATCCGAAGATGAACTCTGCCAAATAATCGGTGAATACGACGCACTGGTCATTCGTAGTAGTACCCAGGTTACCGCAAAGGTTCTTGAGGCTGCAAAAAAACTCAAAATCATAGGCAGGGCTGGAGTAGGCGTTGACAATGTAGACGTGCCTGTTGCGACCGAGAAAGGCATCATAGTTGTTAACAGCCCAGGTGGAAACACCATTGCAGCTGCCGAACTAACGGTCGCAATGTTGTTAGCGCTAGCCAGAAACATTCCCCAAGCGTATTATGCTATGCGCAACAAAGTTTGGGATCGAAGTAAGTATGTAGGTAACGAGGTATATAAGAAAACTCTGGGCATTATCGGTTTGGGAAAGATTGGACAAGAGGTTGCAAAGCGTTTACAGGCTTTTGGCATGACAGTCATCGCTTACGATCCTTTCATAAGCGCACAGACAGCTGAACAGATTGGTGTACAGCTGGTCGATTTCGAAGAGTGTTTGAAGCGCAGTGACTATATAACGCTGCACGTCCCCAAAAACAAAGAGACAATAGGAATGATAGGTACAAAACAATTCGCCGTGATGAAAGACGGCGTGCGGATCATCAACGTCGCGCGCGGCGGAATTATTGACGACGCGGCATTGATAGAGGCGCTTAAGAGTGGAAAGTGTGCTGGGGCTGCATTGGACGTGTTTGTCACCGAACCACCAGACTTTTCCAGCGAGCTTTTCAGCTTGCCTAATGTGGTAACTACACCTCACCTTGGCGCTTCAACCGTCGAAGCTCAGACCAATGTTGCTATAGACGTGGCTGAACAGATAGTCGACGTTTTTGAGGGGCGATCTGCACGGAGTGCCGTAAACATGCCAGCGCTTTCGCCTGAGGTTTTGGCTGCGGTTCAGCCGTTTCTACCACTTGCCGAAAGGATGGCTTCATTAGCAGCACAAATAACAGAGGGTAGGGCATCCCAAATAGAGATCCGATATTGCGGAGAAGTAGCGTCTGTCGATACCGGACCCATCGGTCGATCTGCAATAGTGGGATTTCTCAAACCGGCGGTTGGAGAGTCGGTAAACCCAGTAAATGCGCTGGTAATTGCAAAACAGCGTGGCATAGAGGTGGTCGAAAGCAAGTCTCCTGAAGGCGGAGATTATGCTTCAACGCTAACTATAACCATCAAAACTGATAAGGGTACTACCGAAGTTACCGGTACGCTTTTCGGAGCAAAGGACATGCGGGTAGTTCGTATGAATGGATTCCCAATCGACATTGCACCGGAAGGAATACTTTTGGTTTCACCGCATATCGATAGGCCTGGAATAATTGGTCAGGTTGGAACGATTCTGGGGAATGAAAACATCAACATTGCCAGCATGCACTTGGGACGGAAAGCGCCGCGTGAGCATTCCCTGATGGTTCTTAGTGTTGATTCCGAAGTACCTGAGGCAGTGCTCGAGAAAATTGCTCAAGTGCCGGGAATCGATAGCGTTAAGCAAGTTATACTATAGTCAGATAACTCGATTGGACAGCTAGAAGAAAAAGCCCGGCGGCGCGATGTTAGGTCGCCGGGCATATTAATTCGCGAAAGCACTAGTCCGAGCTTGCTACCACACGAGGCTCACCTTCGATGTCAAGAGCGATAACCGAAGCGATGGGGTCGGGAGCCTCTCCCGCCAGAAGAATTTCCAATCCCGTAGCGCACTTCTTGCATTCAATAGGTCTTGCGGGATCTGCTAAGAGAAATGCTGACTGTACGTCGTTTGCAAGCGGCACCTTCAGTAAGTGATCAGAAGGCCAGTCAAACACGTGCAAATAGAGCCTCGAATCCTTTCGAGTACATCGACCCCACGGAAGCTGCTTAGGAAATGGGCTTGCCGTAGTTCCGTATATCGCTTCACCATTGGTTTTTAGCCACTTTCCTATTTGAAGAAATCTATCTATGATCGGCTGTGGGAAAACACCTTCAGCTGTTGGACCTACGTTTAGTAAGTAGTTTCCCCCCTTGCTTGCTATATCGATTAAGTTGCGAAGCAGAACCTCTGTGGACTTCCAATTAGTATCGGTAGACTTGTATCCCCACGTATCATTTACCGTCATGCAGGTTTCCCAGTCCCGACCGGGAATCCCATTCGGCGGAATCTCCTGTTCCGGCGTTGCAAAATCGCCCTCTACTCCTCCGCCAAGGCGATTGTTCATTATGATGCCTGGCTGAAGCTGAAGAAGAGGTAGGAGCTCATTTGCCATCTCAGGTGTCATTCCTACAGGAGTGTCCCACCAGATGATCCATACTTTGCCATAGTTGGTGAACAATTCCCTGACTTGCGGCACAGCTATCTTTCTGATGTACTCCATCATGTCGCCATCTTGTGCAGGGTCCCAGTGTTGATCTCCCCACGCTGCGCCGCCTGGATGGTGCCAATCTTGTGCTTGCGAATAGTAGAATCCCAGTGGCATATTGTATTTGCGACACGCTTCTGCAAGCTCCTTAAGTGGATCTCGTTTGAAAGGCGTAGCATCACATATATTGAAAGTGGAAGCCTTCGAGCAAAACATCGCAAAACCATCATGATGTTTTGCAGTTATGACGATGTATCTCATTCCTGCCTCTTTGGCGATTCGTACCCATTCTTCAGCGTTGAATTTGACAGGGTTGAATTGCTCAGCAAGCTTGGCATACTCAGCCACAGGTATCTTGGCATGATGCATAATCCATTCGCCGATACCTGGAACCTCTTTACCATTCCATATACCGGCAGGTACCGAATAAATACCCCAGTGGATAAACATGCCAAAGCGTGCTTCTCTCCACCATTTCATACGCGCGTCACGTTGCTCAGGAGTTTCAGAAAATCCGCCTTTGCCATCCGCTCCGACGGCAGAAGTGCAGATCATGCTAGATAATCCTACGAGTGCACTAGTTAGACCAAGTCGATGCAAACTAGACATACCATCACCTGCCCTGAATTTAGTAAGGATTCACATCTTCCTTTCTGCCCTCTTGCCTGGAGTTCCTTCCTCGCGTTGAATGCTCCGTTAGTAACCGCAGTGCTCATACATTCCTTAATGCGATGACCAGGTAGACAAAGCCCATCAGTAGGGTTCGCGCTGTTCAGCTCGGCATAATTGCTAGTTTTCTCGTAAACGCGGTACGTGGCTCGAATTCAGCGATTCTGGAACAATCTTTGCAGAAGGTTCTACTGTATTGATGGGGTCAAGTTTTTTCAAATTATGAAGAAAGTTGCAATGGCGTTGAGGCATGCGAAATATGATGAAGAAGTTAGTTTTTTGCTGTAAAGGCTTGTTGGTGATATCCGTAATTGCAGTTCTTACTGGGCAGGGTTTTGCAGCTACCTCAAAGCGTCCCAGACCCGGATCATTCGTTAGATATGCTGTCGAGAGTGTTCAACAGTTAGTTGATCACGTGTCAGTTGACGACGTAGTCGCAAAACGATATTCCAAG
>Ga0123519_10001847_pt1 | contig 36084 bp, 34 predicted proteins | sample YelNatPaOPRAMG02_FD_87396 | JGI IMG/M metagenome (GOLD analysis project Ga0123519, IMG submission 87396) | Hot spring microbial communities from Yellowstone National Park - Yellowstone National Park OP-RAMG-02 (version 2) | ecosystem: Environmental > Aquatic > Thermal springs > Hot (42-90C) ... | reverse complement strand
TGAGGGTGCCCGGCGACCTTTCCCGCCCACCACCCCTTTTCCAGCAAGGCGTGGTCCTTTTCCGGCAAAGAACGGTAACGTAGCAAAGGCGCATCGCCCGACGATTGCTTCCGCTACATCAACCGCCTTCCCCCATGAATGCCCAACGCCTATTGGATCGCTTTTTGCGCTATGTGCAGATCGACACCACCGCCCGCGAGGGCACCGAGGTGTACCCCAGTTCGCCCGGGCAGCTCGATCTGGGCCGCTTGCTGGTCGATGAACTCCATCAGGCGGCCATTGCCGATGCCAAGCAGGACGAGTTCGGCATTGTGCTGGCCACGGTACCCGCCACTGTGCCTTACCCCGTGCCCACCATCGCCTGGTGCGCCCATCTGGACACCTCGCCGGAAACCAGCGGGGCGGGGGTGCGACCGCAGGTCATCCGCAACTATGCTGGCGGCGATATCGTGCTGCCCGGCGCGCCCGGGCAAGTGCTCCGGCCCGACGAACAACCGGAACTTCGAGACATGATCGGCCGCACCCTGATCACCAGCGATGGCACCACCCTCCTGGGCGCGGACGACAAGGCGGGGGTGGCGGTCATCATGGAAACGGTCCAATGGCTGTCCGAGCATCCCGAAATCAAGCATGGGCCGATCCGCATCTGCTTCACCTGCGACGAGGAAGTGGGCCGCGGCGTCGAGCACCTCCCTCCTTCCCGCATCCAGGCCACGGTGTGTTACACGCTGGATGGCCAGGGCGTGGATACGATCGATGTGGAGACCTTTTCGGCCGACTTGGCGACGGTAACCATCCGCGGGGTCAACATCCACCCCGGCGTGGCCAAAGGGCGGATGGTCAACGCCGTGCGGGTGGCGGGTTGCTTTTTGGAGCACTTGCCCCGCCGCCTGGCCCCGGAGCATACCGCCGACCGGCAAGGCTTCTTGCATCCGTATGAGATCTCCGGCGGAGTGGCCGAGGTGCGGCTGCGCGTGCTCTTGCGAGACTTCGACACCGAGGAACTGGCGCGGCTGGCCGCTGTGCTCCGCCGGGCCGCCCACTCGGCCCGCGAACAGTTCCCCGGCAGCCAAATCGAAGTTTCCGTCAAACCCCAGTACCGCAACATGGCCGAAGGCCTGGCCAAAGAGCCGCGGGCAGTGGGCTTTGCCCAGCGGGCCCTGGAAAAACTGGGACGCAAGGCCAAACTGGCCATTGTCCGCGGCGGGACCGATGGCTCCCGGCTGACGGAACTCGGGCTCCCGTGCCCCAACCTGGCCACCGGCGAACATTGCCCCCATTCCCCCCTGGAATGGACTTGCCTGGACGAGATGGTGGCGGCCGGCCAATGGCTGGTGGCCCTGGCCGAAGTGTGGTGCCAGCCCGGCCCGTGAGTCGGGATGCAGTGGGGAATCATACCACCCATCATGGTCATTGCGGCGCGGCGTCCCTCGGCTTAAACCGGTCGCTGACGGAAGATGGCGCAGTCCGCACAATACGTGCGACGTGCAGGTCCGGGGGCTTGTTGCAAAACGCTTTGTCGTAAACTTTGCTCTCCCCCTGTACCGAGACAATTCCTCCAGGGCCATCTCGCGGCAAGGTCGCCAGTCCCCGCATACTCGGCACGCTCCGGCAAAAACGACCTTTCCCTACGTCCCTCCAGGCGGATCATCGTGTCCAGGCTCGCAATTGTGATTCCTTTCCTCGGGGATACCCAGCGGCTCGAAGAGACCCTGGTTTCGGTATTGGAGAATCGCCCGCCCGATTCCGAGGTGCTGGTCGTCCTCTGCCGCCCGTACGACAACCCTTATCATCTGGAGGATGAGGTCCGCTTCGTCCCCGGGCCGGCTCGGCCGAGTTGGGCCGGGGCATTGAACCACGGCACTGCTGCGGCCCGGGCAGTGTACATCCACGCCCTGTGCTGCGGGGCCACTGTAACCGAGGGGTGGGCCGAGCCGGCCCTTCACCACTTCCACGAGCCCACGGTGGCCGCGGTGGCTCCGGCAATTGCGGAGTCCACCCTGCCGGAGCGCGTTTTGGCCGGACTGTACTACGACCCGCGCGGAGCCATCCGGCAGTGCCATGTGGGGCCCGAGTCCCGTGGCTTTTCCAGCGTGCCCGTAGCGCCGCACTGGGCGGCAGCGTTTTATCGCAAATCGGCCTGGGAAGCGGCCGGGCCACTAGCCGAGGAAGTGGGCGATCAACTGGCCATGCTCGATTTCGCCCTGACGCTGGCCGCCCTGGGGCACCGCACCGTGGTCGAGCCGCGGTGCGTGGTCCGCATGTCCGCCGGCGGCGTGTCCTCGAGCGCTTTTCGGCGGGCTTGCGATGCCGAACGGTTTTATTGGCGGTGGGCAGGGGTCTCCGGCCCGAAAAAACTGGCCTCTCACGCCCGTTACGTGGCCGCCGATTGCCTGGCCGGCCTGGCCGACCTCTCATTTTTCGCACGACTCGCCGGTCGGCTGGTGGGGCTGGCCGGCTGGCGAACTGCCGGCCGCCAACGCCGCCGAATAGAGGACCTCAAACAGGCTTGCCGGCTGGCCAATGCCTCGGCCCCGACGCAGCGCTTGATTCCGGTGCGGGGCAACGGGAGTGCAGGTCCCGCCTCGGCCGGCTGCCCCAGCCCTGCGGGCAGGCCGCTGCGAGCAGCCAAATAGCACACAGCATTCCGCCCCGGAAAACCGGAGCCCCCGGGGCCGTCCCCGGCCCTGCAACGCCGCTTATTCTTCCGTAATCAGCTTGTCGTAGAAGGCCACGTAGTTGTCGCGCTGATCGCTGGCCCGGGCGGCTATAGCACTCCGCGGATGCTGGTTCAACTGCCCGGTAATCATGTATTGCACGTATGGTCCCCATTCCACCTGCCGGCTAAGGGGCAACAGATAATCCTGCACCACCTTGTAGACAGGGCGGATGCGGAACTTGGGGTTGCGCAAAAAGCCAATCAAGAGCTCCATGGGGCAGTTGCCGGCGCCGCGGCCCAGGCCCGCCATGGTCGCATCCACCCGGTTGGCCCCGTGGATGATGGCCTCGATGGTGTTCGCAAACGCCAGTTGCTGATTGTTGTGCGCGTGGATGCCCACCTGCTTGCCCTTGGGCTTGGCATATTCGAGGTATTTCTTCACCAGAATCTCGATCTGCTCCGCATACAGGGCCCCAAAGCTGTCGACCACCACCAGCACGTCGGCGGGCGATTCGGCCAAAAGCTCCAGACACTGTTCGATCTCCAGCTCGGTGGCCCGCGACACCGCCATCAGATTGGCCGAGGTCTCGTACCCCTTCTCCGCCGCGTCTTTGATCATGTCCACCGCCTCGGAGACCTGGTGGACGTAGAAGGCCACGCGGATCATGTCCAGCACGCTGTGCTTTTTGGGAAGGATGTCGGTGCGCCAGTCGGTCTTGCCGGCGTCGGCCATGGCCGACAGCTTCAAAGGCGTCGGATTGTCGCCCACCGCGCGCCGCAAATCATCCTCATCGCAGAACTTCCAGCAGCCGAACTGGTCCCGAGCCGCCAGCTTCTTGGAGGCCTTGTAGCCGATCTCCATGTAGTCGATGCCGGCCTCGACGCAGGCTTCGTAGATGGCCTTGACGAACCCGTCCTCGAAGCGGTGGTCGTTCACCAGGCCGCCGTCGCGGATCGTGCAGTCAAGGACTTTGATTTCCGGCCGGTAGGTGATCCAGGGGGCGGGCACGGGCAGGTCCTCCAGAAGGGCAACCTCACGAGTTTCAACCAATCGGACATCACAGAGACACGGCAAATGGCGCCACGCCTTGGGTGGGGCAACCGGTGGCGGTTCGTCGAGCACGTCCCCACTTTCTGCTCAGTTTAACTATACTTCACTTCCAACTCCCCACGGATTCTCGAACATTGCGATTGTGCCCGCGCCGGCCCCGGCGTGTCAATCGACTCGCCCCGAGCAATTAGGAAAGGTCGGGGCGACCCCCTTATTGAGCGACCCGAGCGTTCCATGCGCCCGCGCCGGCCCCTTCCGGCCCCACAGATATGCCGGATCGAGCCCACCCATAGATGGCTGTCCTCTGCGGCAAGAATCCGCCCTGGTGCCCTCAACAGTAGAGCATTGCGACCGGGCAGATTACAATCAAAGGGTGAAAAGCGCGGAGGACATGGCTTCCGAACCATCCTACCCAAGCCCGCCCTGTTACAGGGTACATGCCTTGGCCATTCCGCCGGATCGCCATGCTTTCTGCCCCCCAACCCAGACAGCTTCCGCTTGAGACCCGCTGCTGTCGGCCACGCGGAGGGCCGGCCGATCGCCCGGACGGCCCTCTCTGCGGGGCTGTCGCCATTGCAATGTCCTTAGCCCCGAGAGGAGGTTTCCCCTGAACACTCAGCGAATCACCATTGGCGTGGCCGCGGCGGTGATGCTGGTCATCCTCCGCCTGGGCCTGGGCTTTCATTTCCTGTATGAGGGCCTGTGGAAGATCAAACACGCCGACACGTTTTCGGCCGCCCCGTTTTTGAGCGAGGCCAAAGGACCGGTCGCCCCACTGTTCTATGCGATGCTGCCCGATCTGGATGGCCGACAGCGACTGGGGGTTACCTTCGACTCGGGCCGCCCCCAATTGGCGGTGGAGGCCGACGCCCAAGGCAACCCGCTGTTCGAAGAGCGGAAGGATCCCAGCGGCAAGGTGCTGGGCCGGTGGCCCAAGTACAAGCTGTCGGCGTATCTAGACGCATGGGGCGACTTCGCCCAGCAGACCAAAGCGTTTTACCAGGCGAGCGACGACCAGGCCAAGAAGATCGATGCGCTATTGGAGCGCTACGCCTCCTCGGCCCGGGAGTACGTGGCCGAGCATGCCGATCAGATCCTGGCACACTTCGAGAGCCGCCAGCGCTTTGAAAACAGCCGGGGCCGCAACTTGGCCCTTTACCAGCGGCAGCGCGATTGGGACCGCGAGCGCGAGCTCCGCCGGGAAGTCAACGGCTGGTTGGCGGAACTGGAGGCCCTGGGCCGGCAGTTCCAACAGGCCGTCTGGAACGTGTTGGACCCGGAGCAGAAGGCCCGGGGCCCTGCCGTGGCGCCTTGGAACCCCCTGCACTGGTCCCGCCTGGAGCTGCTCAATTTCGCGGTGACGTACGGGCTGACGGCCATCGGGCTGTGCCTGATTCTGGGGTTGTTCGCCCGCCTGGCTGCCCTGGGAGGGGCAGCCTTCATGGCGTTTGTCGTAATGACCCAGCCCGCTTGGCCAGGACTCTATCCGCCGGACCCGCCAGTGGTGGGCCATGCGCTTTTGGTCAACAAGGATTTTGTGGAGATGCTGGCACTAATGGTGATTGCCACCACGGCCAGCGGCCGATGGGCGGGGCTGGATTTCTTCGTCCACCGCCTATGGCGTGGGTGCTGCCGCAAGCCCGCGCCTCCCGCGCCCAAAAACCCCTGACCCGGCAACGCCTCTTTCCCGCCACTGTCGAGGAGCTAAACCGATGCCCAACATCCCAGCGCAACCAACCGGTACGGGCGATTTCCCCCGCCGGGATTTCCTCAAGGGCACTTTGCTGGCCGGCGCCGCGGTCGGCGGCGGACTGGGGGCATTCTATTTTGGTTACGACAAATCGCTGGCCCGGCCGGTCCGGGTGGGCGTTATCGGCACCGGCGACGAGGGGAGCGTACTGATTGGGGCGCTGAACCCCAATTTCCTGGAGGTGCGGGCCATTGCCGACATCCGCCCGTATAACGTGTACCGCGCCTTCCACGGCGAAATCGGCGTTCCGGTCCGGCCGGGACTTCTCTCGGTGTACGGCTGGAAGGACGAGACCGAGGCCCGCCGCCACGTCAAAGTCTATGGGCCGTGGGAAGAGCTTCTGGACCATGCCCAGGCAGACGGGCTGGAAGGGGTGATCATCGCTTTGCCCCTGTTTTTGCACGCGCCGGTGGCCATCGCCGCCATGAAGGCCGGCCTCCACGTGCTCACCGAAAAGCTCATGGGCCACAGCGTCCACCAGTGCAAAGAGATGGCTCGCGTGGCTGCGCAGACCAAACGGTACCTGGCCACCGGCCACCAGCGCCACTACAACATCCTCTACGACCATGCTGTGGAACTCATCCGCAACGGGGTGCTGGGCGAGGTGCATTACATCGCCGCCCAGTGGCACAGGGGAAACTTGCCCCACCGCGACAGTTGGAAAATGCCCCTGCCCCCCGGCGTCAAGACCCTGGAAGAAGACCCCGAGGCCGACCTGCTCCAGCGCGAGCTGGACGACCTCCTGGCGGCCCACAAAAAGGCTCAAGCCGACTTGGCCCGCGCTAAAGACGACCGCCGCGCCGAGATCGAAAAAACCCTCCGCCTGCTGGATGCCAAGATCGCCCTGAAAAAAGCCCAGATCGAAGACCACAAAGTCCAGGCCGAAAAACACGGCTACCAGGACGCCCAGTGGTCCTACCGCGACCTGGCCACGGGCAAGGAGGTGATTTACCGCCGGCCCGCTCTGGAAGAACTCATCCGCTGGCGCCTATGGGACCGCACCGGCGGCGGGCTGATGGCCGAACTGGGAAGCCATCAACTCGATGCCGCCAGCATCTTCATCGCCGCCATGTTCGAAGGCCAGAAGCAGTACCCTTTGAGCGTCTCGGCGGCCGCCAACCGCCCCATCTTTCCCCCCGACCGCGACATCGACGACCACGTGTATTGCGTGTTCGAGTTCCCGGCCCCGGGCTTCGACCCCAAAGACCCCCACGCCGGCAAGAAGAAAATCGGCGTGCAGTACTCGTCGATCAACGGCAATGGGTTCGGCGGCTACGGCGAGACAGTCTATGGCACCGCCGGCACGCTGATCCTCGAACGCGAGACCGAGGCCCTGCTTTATAAAGTTGCCGCCACCACCGACAAGACCCGCGTCTCCTCCAAACGCATCCGCAAGCAGGCCGGCGCCCAGCCGCAGGAGCAACTCCAAGTGTCGCTGGACGTGGCGCCCGATGGCGACGAGGAATCGATGGCCATCGGCCACCTGGCCATGCTCGAAGCCCGCCGCGGCTATAGCGAAGAGCTGGAGCATTGGGCATGGTGCATTCGCCAATCGTCCGAAGCCGCCAGGAAATCCCAGGCCGCCTACGAGGAGTTCTACCAGCATCACCAGCCCCGCTGCCATCCCCAGGTGGCCCTGGCCGATGCGGTGATCGCCCTGGTGGCCAACAAAGCCGCGCGCGAAGGAACGCGCATCGAATTCCAGAAGGAATGGTTCGATCCCGAGAGCGACGCCACTCCGGAAGGCGTCAAACCCGACCTCAGCCGCTACGCCTCGTAAACGCCCCCAAGGGGCACGCTTGCCACGCAAAAACCCTACGCGCATAAAGCATGGGGTGGGTGCCCCCACTTGGACCCACCTCGGACTCTGAATGGAGAAAGGCCACTGGTATGAATCGCCGCGACTTTCTTGCCAGCACAGCTCGGGCCAGCGGACTGGTCTTGGGGGCCTCGTGGGGACTATTGAGCCCGGCGCCCGCCGGCGAGCCCGAGAAAGGCTCCCGGCCCACCCGCGGTCCCTTGCGGGTTTCAAGCCGAAATTCCCGCTACTTCTGCGATGCTACGGGGCGCGAGGTGCTGCTGGGCGGCTCGCACACGTGGAACAACCTGGTCGATATGGGCCGCAGCGATCCCCCCGAGGCCTTCGACTTCCAGGCCTATCTGGGGTTTCTGGAGCGCTACGGACATAACTTCATTCGGCTTTGGACGTGGGATTCCAGCACGTGGGACACCCGCGCCAATGGCCGGCTGGGAAAGGACTTCATCCATCACGTGGCGCCGCTGCCGTGGCTCCGCACAGGCCCCGGTTCGGCATTGGACGGCAAACCCAAGTTCGATCTCAAGCAGTTCAACCCCGCGTATTTCGAGCGGCTGCGCACGCGGGTGCAGGCCGCTGCCAGCCGCGGAATCTACGTATCGGTGATGCTGTTCGAAGGCTGGGGCATGTTCCACGGCAACCGCCGCCGCGGCACCAAAGAGCAGTGGGCATGGCGCAGCCACCCCTTCCACCCCGAGAACAACATCAATGGCATCGACGCCCGCCAGCAGGTCCACAGCCGGGCCAGCCCCGCCGTCAATGCCATCCAAGAGGTGTATATCCGCAAGGTGGTCGATACGGTCAACGATCTGGACAACGTGCTCTATGAAGTCATCAACGAGGGCGGCGAAAAGGAGTGGGACTGGTGGGTCGTGGACACCGTGCACCGTTACGAACGCACCAAGCCCTGCCAGCATCCCATTGGCATCACCGGCCACGGCGCCGAACGCCTGGACAGCATGTTGGCCAGCCCCGCCGATTGGGTCTCCCCCGGCTCGCGGGACGGCTTTCGCGACGATCCCCCGGCCTGGGACGGCAAAAAGGTGAGCTTGCTGGATACCGATCACGTTTGGGGAGTGGGCGGCAACGGGCCCTGGGTCTGGAAAGCCGTGCTCCGCGGCCACAACCCGCTGTTTATGGATCCCTACGACGGAACGGTATTGGGCAAGCCTTTCGACCCCCAGTGGGAACCCATCCGCCGCAACCTGGGCCACGCCATCCACCTGTCGCGGCAATGGAACCTGGGGACCATGGTCCCCCACGACAAGCTCGCCTCGACCGGCTACTGCCTGGCCGACCCGGGCCATTCCTATGTCGTCTATCTTCCCGCGGGCGGCAAGGCCACGGTGGACCTGCGCCCGACCAAGGCCCAATACGCCGTCCGATGGTTCGCCCCGTCCACCGCGAAAATCCTGGAGGGCAAGCCGGTCTCCGGCGGCGCCCAGTGCGAGCTGGCTGCACCGTTTGCCGGCGACGCGCTCTTGTGGCTCCAGCGCGCCACCTAACCGCCATTGTCGTGCGCGGAAAACACCGCACGTTTAGCCCGGCCAGGGGCTCTGGGCCGGTTCAATCACCTCCAGCAATCGCCTCTGGGTCTCCTGGAGCCGCTCGGCGGAGAGCACCTTCTGGCCGGTCTGCGCGTCGGTCACATAAAACACGTCCACCACCTGGTCCAGGTACGTGCCGATCTTGGCCCGCCACACCGAGTAACCCAACTCGAACAGGGTGCGCGTGATCGCGTACAGCAGGCCGCGGCGGTCCAGCGTGATGACGTCGATGATCGTAAAACGGTCGGAGGTGTGGTTATCCACCAGGACCCGGCTTTCGGGGCGGACGAGCGGGGGGCGGTCCGAGGCCCCGATCTGCCAGATACGGCGGAACGTGGGTGCCTGGGCCTCCGGCCGAAGCGATGCCCGCATCGCCTCGCACACCTCCGCCAGCCGTTCTTCTGGCGGCTGGCCGCTGTAGTCCGGGTCGTACACCCAAAAGCGGTCCAGCACCATGGCATCGGCCAAGGTGTAGATCTGGGCAGAAAGGATTTGAAGCCCTTTAGAACTCAGGGCGCCGGTCAGGCGGTGGAAGATCCCAGGGGCGACCTGCTCGCTGGTGCCGATGGTGAACTGCACGGTTTGCGTTTCGGGCAGATAGCGGGCCTGGGCATGCACCTGGCCAGGGCCCAATCGGGCCAGCAGCCGAAGGTCCTCGGCAATCTGCTCGGGCTCGGTGCTGGTGAGATAGGCTGGCGGCAGCGCCTCCAGTTGCCGGGCGATGGCCGGCCGGTGCACCTCCAGCCCCAGCCGCTGGCGGACCGCCTGGCGCCGGCTCTCCAGATATTCGCGGCGGCTGGTGCCCAGGCTTTCGCCGGCCAAGTGCTGCATCGCCTGGTGGAAGAGGTCGGCCAGCACCTCGGCCTTCCAGCCGGTCCACGTATCCGGCCCTACCGCCCCCAGATCGGCCGCCGTCAGCACATACAGCATCTGCAGGCGTTCGGGCGATCCCACCTCGGCGGCAAAACGCACCACCGTCTGCTCGTCGCTCGTGTCGCGGCGCAAGGCCACATGATTCATCAGCAGATGCCGGCGGGCGAGGAACTCCACCTGCTCCGCCTCCTCGGGCGGTAAACCCAGGCGCCCGGCCGCCGCCCGGGCAATGCGGCCAGCCCGCTCCGAATGATCCTCGGGAAATCCCTTGCCCACGTCGTGCACCAGCAGCGCCAAGTGCAGCACCCGCTTGGCAGCGATCGCCGCGTAGGCCCGGCCCAACGGCCCCGCGTCGGCGGCGAACTCGCTGGCCCGTTCCACCGCCCGCAAGCAGTGCTCATCCACCGTGTACTTGTGATACTGGTTGAACTGGAGCAGGCCCCGGGCGTGCGCGAACTCCGGCACAAACCGCTCCAACAGCCCCGTCCGGTGCATCCCCCGAAGCAGCTCGCCCAGCCGAACCGGCCGCTCCAATATCGCCAAGAACCGCTGGCAGGCCTCCACCGGCAGCTCGTCGGGCAGCGAGCGGGCATAATGGCCAATGGCCTCCCAGGTCTCGGGGGCTAGCGCTTTGTCGTACAAGCTGGCCAGTTCCAGCACTTCCATCATGGCCGACAGATTGCCCTGAAATCGGGCCGCAGCTTTTGCCGTGGCCACGATTTCCGAAGGGCCCGCCAACAACCCCCCGGGGACGCGGCGCCCGAACAGGCCGGCCCATAGGCGCTTCCATCGTCGCGCCGGAGCGGCGCGGGCAGCCAAGCGATTGGCCAGATCGCCCACATGCTCCGTATGCCGAAAATAGTCCCGCATGAACCGCTCCACCGCCAGGATGCCGTCGCCCGAGCGGTCTCCCCGGACTTGGGCGATGCGGAGCTGTTCGGCCCGGCTCAGCACGTCTCCCGGCTTGCCCGCATAGAAATGCAGCTCATTGCGCAGCCACAGCAGAAAGGCCACCGCCTGGGCAAGGCCCTGGGCATCCTCCGGGGTGAGGATACCCAGGCGGACCAACTCGGCCGGGTCGGAGGCCCCCCAGCGGATCCGCCCGATCCATCCCACCAGGTGCGCATCGCGAAGTCCACCGCGCGACCGCTTGATGTTGGGCTCAAGCAGGTAGACGGTTTCGCCATAGCGCAGGCGTTCTTCGGTGCGGGCCCGCTCAATCGCCGACACCAGCGCCGAAGCCCGCCGCCTTAGTCCGTTGCAATAGCTCCGCCAGAATCGCTCGAACAGGCGCCGGTCTCCGGTCAGAAACCGGCTGTCCAGCAGCGAGCTGCAAATGGTCGGATCCTGCCACGCCAGCCGGCACGCCTGGCGGATGGTCCGCACACTGTGCCCCAGGTCCAGGCCGGCGTCGAAGCCGTCGCGGAGGAGGCGTTCGGCCAGGGCAGCCGCCACGCGCCGCGCGGGGCCGGAACGGAGGATCATCACGTCCACGTCGGAGAAGGGGGCCACTTGGCGCCGGCCATATCCCCCGTGGGCTACCAAGGCCACACCCGACAGCGTCGCCGCGCGGTCTGCAAACAACTCTTCAGCGGCCGCCTGAAACAGGGTGCACAGCACCTCGTCCCGGAGGTCCGCCAGTCCGGCGGCGATTTCCGCCCCGGCGGCTCCGGCCTGATGGCGGCGCCAGAGCGCCTCGAACCCTTCGGCCAACCGTTTGCGCGCTAACTGGACCGGAGCACGCAGGCGTACCCCGCTCAAATAGCCTCCTCGTCGAGTTCGCCCGTACGGATGCGGACCGTCTGCGACAGCTCGCTGACGAAGATCTTGCCGTCGCCCACCTGGCCGGTGCGAGCCGCTTTGACGATCGTGTCCAGCACGCGCGGCAGGTCGCTCTCTTTACAGACGACCTCGACCTTGATCTTGGGAACGAAATCGACCGTGTACTCCGTCCCGCGATACAGCTCGGTATGTCCCTTTTGACGACCGAAGCCGCGGACTTCCGTGACCGTCATTCCCTGGATTTTCTGCTCGGCCAGCGCGTTCTTGACGTCTTCCAGCTTGAAATGCCGGATGATCGCTTCCACCTTTTTCATCGAGCGCGATCTCCTCAAAGAGCCTGACGCACCGGTTGCCGGCGACCTGTCGCGGACGGATCAGCGGCTTCCGGTGAATTTTAGCCGCAACCCCCTGCGCCGTTCAAGTTGGCCGGGTTGCTTACCGGCCCAGCCCGCCCGCCGACGCCACAAAGTACGGATACGCCTCGTTACCATGCTCGCCCAGATCCAGCCCCTCCCGCTCCTCCTCCGCAGACACCCGGATGCCCATGGTGGCCCGCAGCAGCATCCACGCCGCGGCCGATACCACCACTACGTACACCGCGCAGGCCAGTACCCCGGTCAACTGCGTGAGGAGTTGGTCCATTCCCCCGCCGTAAAACAGGCCGGGCTTGGCGGCGGGGTTTCCCGCCCGCCCAATCCGATCCGGCGTCGCGAACAGCCCCACGCACAACGTACCGAACACGCCGTTGAGCAAGTGCACCGACAACGCGCCCACGGGGTCGTCGCAACCGATGCGGTCGAAAAACAGCACGCCCAGCACCACGATCGCTCCGGCCAACAGTCCAATCAACACCGCACTGCCTACGCTTACGAAGGCGCACGGTGCGGTAATGGCCACCAGCCCGGCCAAACAGCCGTTCAGCGTCATTCCCAGATCGGGTTTTCCCAGCGCCCGCCAGGCTACGGCCGTGGCGCTCAGCGTGGCCGCCGCAGCCGCCGCGTTGGTCGTAACCACGATCTCGGCGACGGCCGAGCTATCCGCTGCCATCGTGCTGCCGGGATTGAATCCGAACCAGCCGAACCACAGGACAAAGCATCCGATGGTGGCCAGCGGCAGGCTGTGCCCCGGAATGGCATTAACCTTGCCGTCCGGGCCGTACTTGCCGATCCTCGGCCCCAGCAGTACCACGCCCACCAGCGCCGCCCAGCCACCAATGGAGTGCACCTGCGTCGAGCCCGCAAAGTCCAGGAACCCCCGGGTTTGCAGCCAGCCGCCGCCCCAAATCCAGTGCCCGACCACGGGATAAATCACCATGGTCATGATGAAGGTGAAGGCGATGAAGCTGTGGTATTTGATGCGCTCGGCCACGGCCCCGGAGACGATGGTGGCCGCCGTGCCGCAAAACACCAGTTGAAAGAAAAACTTCGCCCACAGGGGCACCCCGGTCCAGTTCAGTGCCTTGTAGGCCCCTTGGTAGGCATCGCCGGTGGCTGGACTGTTATCCGCCCCCGAGACCATCCACAGCCCCTCGGTTCCCACGATGCTGCTGCCCCCGCCAAACATCAGGCCCCAGCCCAAGAGCCAGAACCCGATCGAGCTGATCGCGAACACGATAAAGTTCTTCGACAAAATATTCACGGTGTTCTTGGTACGGCAAAACCCCGATTCCACGCACGCGAAACCGAGGTTCATAAAAAATACCAGCATCCCGGTAACGAGCACCCACACCGTGTCCATAGTTACCTTCAAGTCCGCCAGCTTGGCAGCGACCGCGCTGGGATCCTCTGCTGCGCCCGGCGAGTCGGCGGCCCAGGCCGGCACAGTGCCTGGCATAACCAAGCCTAAAAGCACCACCGCAGCCACCAGCGATACGTTGATATTCTTCATCATCGAACCCGACACCTTATGCCGGTCCCAAACGTTTACTCCCGTGCCGAGACTTCTAACCCACGAGGCCGAGGGGTCTCCGTTGCTGTTGCGCTTTGGGCTTCGCCAAGACGGCAATACGACCTGACGGTGATGCGCCCCGCGTATGCACCGCCTTTGTGCTTGCGGCGCGTTTGTGTCTATGTGACTGCCACCCCTGGGCAAGCGCCGTGCCAAACCGCGCCGGGGTCTGCTCCGCCCGGTCCGTTAGACCCCCCCTACCCTGTTGACAACTCTGGGGTTACAACAAAGCGGCGCTACTGGGTCCACTCCGGCCCACAGGTGAGTTATGCCAAAGAGTTCGGCACGCAGTGCCAAAAATGAGGGCAGCGCCTATCCGTCCATCCGGAGGGTCAACAACACCAAAGGCCGGGAACCTTGTCCCTCAAGGTCAGCACCGCTGGGGAGTGACCGCAGTGTGCCGGACTGGCATCCAACCCCCAGCCGTCAGGCGGCCTAGATATCGAGGTTCTTGACTTCCAAGGCGTGTTTTTGGATAAACTCGCGCCGCGGCTCCACATGCTCCCCCATCAAAATACGGAACAGGTCGTCGGCTGCCCCTGCATCCTCCATGCGGACCTGTAAGAGAGTGCGGTGGGCGGGGTCGAGCGTGGTTTCGCGCAGCTCCTCGGCGTTCATTTCGCCCAGGCCTTTGAAGCGGGTAACTTTCAAGCCCTTCTCGCCGGCCGAACGCACCGCGGCCAACAGGCCGCGGAGGTCCTCCAGACCTACTTCCATATCGCCGCGGCGCAGGCGGTACCGCGGCTGTTCCACACCCGTCCTTTCCTGAGGGAACAAGCTGTCCAGCCCGAATCCCATCTGGCGCAGATCAGACAGGTAGTTGTTGATGGAGCGGACCTCGTGCAGTTCGATGATGTGCACGCGGCTGGCCTTCTGGCCGTTGCCGTTGCCGCCGTTCGGGCTATCGGCCACGTTCAGCTCCTGGCCGGCAGCCTCCTCCTGCCGCGCGAGGAACTCATCCAGTTCTTTGCGGGTGGTGAACCAGTGCTCCTCGTGCCCCAGAAACACGCGATAAACAGGCAGGCGTCCTGTGACCAGGTCCTGCCGCGCCGCGTGCGCCCGCAGGCTGATACCGCGGCGCTCCAGGGCCACGATCGAGTCTTCCAGGGCCGCCAGCGTCCTGCACAGGCGTTCCATCTCGGGACCGCGGAGGATGCGGCCATCCCCGGCGTCGAACTCGGCATCGGCCAGCCCGGCCTGGAGGAGTTGTTCGCGCATCTCCTCTTCGGTCTGCACGTAATACACCTCCTTCTTTCGCTGCACGCGAAACAGAGGCGGCTGGGCTACATACACACACCCCGCGCGCACCAACTCGTACATCTGCCGGTAGAAAAAGGTCAACAACAGCGTGCGAATGTGCGAGCCGTCCACATCGGCATCCGTCATGATGATGATCTTGCCGTAGCGCCGCTTGCTGAGGTCTATTTCATCGCCGGTCCCCACGCCGATAGCGGCGATCATCGCCTGCACCTCCTCGTTCGAGAGCACTTTATCTTCGCGCGCCTTATAGGCGTTAATGATTTTCCCTCGCAGCGGAAGGATGGCCTGGAACTCGCGGAAGCGTCCCCCCTCTGCACTGCCGCCGGCTGAATCCCCTTCCACCAGATACAGCTCCGAACGGTCGCTATCGTGCGTCGTGCAATCGCGGAGCTTCCCGGGCAGTCCGCCGCCGGCCCTGGCCTTGTTCTGCATCCGCACCACTTCTCGGGCCTTCCGGGCGCTCTCCCGGGCCTCGGCGGCCAGCCGGGCCTTAGCCAGGATCGCCCGCGCGCTTTTCGGATTCTCCTCCAGATACCGAGCAAGCTGGTCCGACACGGCGGTCTGTACGATCCCCTCGACCTCGCTATTGCCTAGTTTGGTCTTTGTCTGCCCTTCGAACTGCGGATTAGGCACGCGCACGGCGATGATAGCCGTCAGGCCCTCGCGAAAATCCTCGCCGCTGGGTACCAAGTCCTTGAAGAGATCCTCCTTTTTCCCGTAGGCGTTCAGCGTACGGGTCAAGGCGGCGCGAAAACCCGAAAGGTGCGTTCCGCCTTCGACCGTATTAATGTTGTTGACGAAGGAGTGGACGTTTTCCGTGTAGTCCTCGGTGTATTGGAGGGCCACCTCCAGACCCAGGCGGTTGAATTCGCCTTCCAGGCCGGGTATCTCGTACTCGCCTGCGATGTAGATAATGTCGGGGTGAAGCGCCTGTGTCCCGCGATTCAGATGGCGCACAAACTCCCTGATGCCCTCGCGGTAGCAGAATGTCTCGCCGTCGCCGGTCCGCTGGTCCCGGAAGACGATCTTCACCTCGGGATTCAGAAATGCCAATTCCTGCAGGCGGCGATAAACCTCGCTGTACTGGAAACGGGTATCCCCGAAAATGAGCGGGTCCGGCTTGAACGTGGTCTTGGTGCCCCGCTTTGTAGTTGTCCCCACGCGGCGGACCTCGGAGACTGGCACGCCCCGCTCATACTCCTGCTGGTACACATGGCCGTGACGGCGGACTTCCACCTCGCACCATTCCGAAAGAAAATTGACCACCGTAACGCCGACACCGTGCAGCCCCCCTGCGGTAATGTAGGCGCCCTTGCTGAACTTGCCCCCGAACTTCAGCACGGTCATTACGCCTTGCAGCGTGGAAACGCCGAGATCGGGATGCAGCTCGACCGGGATTCCGCGGCCGTCGTCCTCCACCGTAACTGAGCCGTCGGCGTTGATGGTTACCTGGATTTCGCGAGCGTATCCGGCCATCGCTTCATCGATCGAGTTATCCACCACCTCGTAAACCAAGTGATGGAGGCCGCGCTTGCCCGTGTCGCCGATATACATGGCCGGCCGCGTGCGCACGTGGTCCCGATCGTTTAGTTGCTGGAGGTCCTCAGGGCCATAGCTGGCCTCGGCTTTCTGGTACCGTAAAAGCTCGCCGTTGGTTACGGGTGGGTTGGATTGTGAAGACACAATTTGTTCAGACATTTGCGTCTGCCTTTGGAATAGAGTTGCCCCATGCGTCAGTCGATCGTCCCAAGACGGAACCGCAGATCGCGGATCCGCTGGTCCGGCAACAAGGAGTCCAAGCGGCTCAGAATGGCCGATTTCTGAAAGGTCAGCTCCTGGAGGAGGGTCGAATTGGCGACGACCACCTCCAGAGTATTTCGGCGGATAGGCCCCGGCCGGCTGTACCGGGCCAGCAGCTCTCCGGCCGCCTCCCGCCATGCCGCCTCCACGGTGGCGGAGGACTGGAGCCGGGCCCATCCCCGTCGGGCCATCAATTCAGCCAGAATATTCGCTGTCGGCTCCGGGCCTTGGTACTTCATCTGGGGTTCCCAAACGGGTGAACGCCTTGCCAGCCGCTGACCTTCACGTGCGGGTCAACGGCATGAGCAGGTAGCGGTAGCCATCGTCCGTATCGCAGACGACGGGGCTTTCGGGGGTACGGACAGCCAGGGTGAACGTCTTCTCCGGTTCCAACACCCGGAGGAAATCGATCAGATACCGCGGGTCCAGAGTGACCTGGACCGACTCGCCTTCGTACGCCACGGGCATTTCCACCCGCGCTTCGCCGTACTCTGCGCCCTCGGCCACCAGCACCACTTTTCCCTCGGCGAATGTGAAATCGACGCCGCGGTGTTGTTCGCTGGTGACGATAGCCGACTGCCGCACCGCGGAAAGGAACGGCCCCACAACCAGCTCGACCGTCATCCGCGGTTCGGTCCGGGGAAAGACGTCCCGCCATTTCGGAAAGCGGCCTTCGACCAGGCGGCTTTCGACCAAGGCCCGCTGGGTCTTCACCTGCACGTCGTTCTCCCGGAGCACCAGTTGGATGTCCCCGTCATTATCGGCCAGCGCCCGTTCCAAGAGCTGCATGGTCCGCGTCGGGATGATGGTATTTCCCTCGGCGGGTGGCGTCTCTGCCAGCTTCGCCGGACCGCTCTGCAGCGCCAGGCGCCGCCCGTCGGTCGCTACGGCCGTAACACAATTGTCGCCCACCTCGATGAGCACTCCCCCTAGCGCGTAACGTGTGCTTTCCGGGTCCGTAGCAAACACCGTGCGGCGAATCATCTCTCGGAAAGTCCGGGCCGCAATCTGATGCCACGGCTGCCCTTCGAACTCTGGAAGCTCCGGGTACTCGTCGGGATTCTCCGAGGGGAGAAAGAATTCGCTCTGCTGGCCCCAGACGCGGATCCGGTTGCCCGCGCTCGAAAGGTGCAGCTTCTCGTCCGGGCTCTCACGCAAGATCATGCTGAAACGCGTCGTAGGCAAAAGCACAGCCCCAGGCAACTCCAACTCCACCCCCTGGAGTTCCACCTGAATGCCCAACTCCAAGTCTGTCGCCACGAGCGTGGCTCGATCCTGGCCGGCCTCCAGCTTGACGTTTTGGAGGACGGCTTTGGGACTTCGTGAGGGCACCACGCTGGCAACCATCTGGAATGCCCCCAGCAGCTTCTCCCGTTCGCAGGTCAACTTCATGACTCGATCCTGATACGAAGCAGATGTTTGGTTTGGATAGTAGTCGTAATGGCCATCGGTAAAGCTGTCGATAGATGCCGAAAGCTGCGGTTAGAACCTTTTTCAGGAAAATGATTTGTGTTGTTTCAAGTGGCTGGTCGAGGATGTGGAAAAAGCGTCGGATACATGGCGCTGGAGTGTGGGTGGCCGGTCGAGGTCCCGGGCGCCGCGCGGCTGGCGGCCGAAACTGTCGATAGATCGGCTCAGGAAAAGGTGTTGCCGACGGTTTCTCGACATGTTATCCACCATCATGAAGAAAGGGATTTGCGGGTGGCTTACGGCGAGTCGTACTCCAGGCGCTCGCGGAGTTGATCGACCGCCGAGCGGACGAACCCGTCGCTGGCCAATAGCCGCTCGGTTTTTCGGCAGGCGTGAGCGACCGTGGTATGGTCTCGGCCGGCGAAATACTGGCCAATCTGATGGAGGCTGGCGCGGGTGACGGTGCGGGCCAGGTACATGGCCACGTCCCGGGCGGTAACGATGGTTTGGCGCCGGCTCGGACCCCGCAGATCCCGCACCCGGAGCGAGAAATACTTCGCCGCCGCGGTGGCTATTTCCGCGATCGAAGGGCGTGGTCGGCCCGGGCGCGCCTTCAGCACCCGCCGAACCGCCTCCACCGTAATCGGCTGGCCATCCATCTGCGCCGCGGCTTCCAACCGGCTCAGCGCCCCGCTCAGTGCCGGAATGCCACCCCGCAGCCCTTCTGCCAGGGCCTCCAGCACGCCGTCTTCCAGCACCATTTTGCGGCTGGTCGCCAACGCCCTCAAAATCTCGCGGCGGGCCTCAAGCCCCGGCAGTGCAACCGGCACGGCCAAGCCAGCCACCAGCCGGCTTTGAAGATGCGCAACAAGCCCATTGAGCCGTTCCGGTGCCACCGCGGCAGTCATCACCACCGCGGCTTCGGCCTCGACCAGGACATCAAGGGTTCTGGCCAGTTCCTCTTCGGCGGCGGTCCTTCCCTGAAGAAGATGGACATCATCTACGGAAAGGAAGCTCAAGCGGCGATACCGCTCGCGGAATTCGTCGGCGGTTTTGGTATCGATGGCCTCGGCCAGCTCGCGGGCGAAATCAACGCTGTACACATACTTTGCCGACCGCCGGTTTTCGCGCTGCCGCCAAAGTTTGACCAGCGCCCGGGCCAGGTGAGTCTTCCCACAACCCGACGGCCCATAAAAGAACACTGGCTGGCCGCAGGGCAGCCCCGTACAGAGCAGGCGGTGGATGGCCGAAAGGACCGGCTGGTTTTCTGGCCCAAGGATAGAGTCCCCCACCCGCCACACCGAAACGGCAGCGTGGGTATCGAGCACGTCGATGTCCGTTATCCCACTTGCGACGGGTATGGCTACCACCTTGTTGTGCACCTGCCGCTGACGCTGTGTCCGGCCATGGACTGGCCAGGGACTTGCCTGACGAACGATGAATTGTACCGTGTTCGGGCACTTGATACGAGGCGGGAACGCCGATTTTTCCTATAACGTAAGTTATTGGTTGGAAATACTTTAGAACTAGCCAATCGAGCGCGGTTCTGTTTGTCGGGGGGGAGCATGGCGACACTTGTGCCGTTTGCCGTGTGCTCGGACGCTCGGTGTCTGATATACTGCACTCAAGTTATTGGCACATATGGGCTTGCGATTTGACATCCCGGCACCCTGGGAGGATCGGCAATGACCGAAGAGGAAGAACGTCGGCTGAACCTGGAGCGTATCCTCCACTCGCCGAGCTATCGGCTGGCGTATCAGGACGTCGATTTTCTGGCCGACCCGCGCCTGCGGGCCAACCGCATCGAACTGGAACTGCTCAAGCCCGAACTAGTCTTCGAGAGGTACAACATCGTTTCCACGATCGTGGTATTCGGCAGCACGCGGATTCCCGAGCCGGCGGTCGCCCGCCGCCAGCTCGAGGAAGCCAGGCGCCTGTTATCGGAAAACCCGGGTGACGCTCGTCGCCAGAGAGCCGTGGCCCGAGCCGAGCGCATTTTGGCCAAAAGCGCCTACTACGACCACGCCCGCAGGTTCGCCGCCCTGGTTTCCTCGAAGTACCAGGCCGACGGACAGCGGGCCTACGTCATGGTTACAGGCGGGGGTCCGGGGATCATGGAGGCGGCCAACCGCGGGGCATACGACGTGCATGCGAAGTCCATCGGGCTGAACATCCGCTTGCCCATGGAGCAGAAGCCCAACCCCTATATCACCCCCGAATTATGCTTCCAGTTCCAGTATTTTGCGGTGCGGAAGTTTCACTTCCTGTTGCGGGCCAAGGCCTTGGTGGCGTTTCCTGGCGGCTTTGGGACCTTGGATGAAGTGTTTGAGACCATTACCCTGCGTCAAACCCGCCGGATGCAGGAGATACCCATCATCCTTTTCGGCCGCGAATACTGGGAGCGAGTCGTCGATTTCCAGTTCCTGGCCGATGAGGGCGTCATCGATGACGAGGACTTGGACTTGTTCCACTACGCCGAGACCCCGGAAGAGGCGTGGGACATCATTGCCCGCTTCCATGGGGAGTAGCCAGCGACAGGCGGCGCGGCGATAACCCCGTAGCCTTGGCAAACCAGTGCCAAGCCCCAGCGCCGCCGCACGGCTTTACAGCACCGAAAGGGGCGGCAGCGGCGGCGCTGTTTCCCGTTTGCGGGCCAAGTGCTCGACCAGCCGATAGATGATGGCCTCCAGATAGGGCTTACTTTCCGGCACCTCGAAGCTGGCGGCCACGCGTCCGGCGTCTCCGTAGACTCGCAACTGGGTATTCAAGGGCACCTCGCCCAGGAAGGGCACGCCCAGTTCTTCCGCTTTGTGCCGCGCCCCCCCGGAGCCGAAGATCTCGTGCCGGGCTCCGCACTGCGTGCAAATGAAGTGGCTCATGTTCTCGATCATGCCCAGGACCTCGATATTGAGCTTGCGGAACATGGCGATGGCCTTGGTGGCATCTAACAAGGCCACGTCTTGCGGGGTGCACACGACCACCGCCCCGGTCAAGGGCAATAGCTGGGAAAGCGAGATCGCCACGTCCCCGGTGCCCGGCGGCATATCGACGATGAGGTAGTCCACTCCGCCCCACTCGGTGTCGCGGAGGAACTGGGTGAGGTATTGGTGGAGCATGGGGCCCCGCCAGATTACCGCCTCGCCCGGAGGCACCAGAAAACCAATGGACATGACCCGCAAGCCCTCGACCAATACGGGCTGAATCCGGCCGTCGACCAGCATGGGCCGGTCCTGCGAGCCCAACAGATGCGGGATGCTGGGGCCATACACGTCGGCATCCATCAGCGCTACCTTGGCTCCCGAGTGGGCTAGTCCCACGGCCAGGATTGCGGCTACGGTGCTCTTGCCCACGCCCCCTTTGCCCGACCCCACCGCCACCACCGTCTTGGCAGAAATCCCGATTGGCCCCACCTTCTCCGCCGGCCGGTCGTGCGGCTCGACGGTCACCTCCACCTGCCGGACGTCCGGCAGCCGCCCGCGGATCAGTTCGACCACGCGGGCCTGCACTTCTTTCCACAGGGGAGCGGCCCAAGTGGTCAGGCCCAAGCGCACGCGGACCACGCCGTCTGCGCACTGGATGTCGTACACTTGTCCCATCTGGACCAGGCTGCGGCCCGATTCGGGGTCGGCCACCTCGGTCAAGATGCGAGAAACGCTGTCATTGGTGAGCATCTGAAACCCAGCTTATTAAGCCACGGGAAAGAACAAAGGTGGGTAAAGCCGGCAAATCGGCACGACCCGAGCTCGCGCCCCATCCGGGGGCATCAGTACCGGGCCCAGGGCAGGCTGTCCCACAACTCTTCTACCAACTCCCGCTGCGGCTTGGGAACCGCCTGGAGGTGTCGCCGAGCCATCTCGGCCACCGGACGAACTTCGCGGGGCGATGTAACAAACCACACAGCGCCGGCCTCACGCGCGACCCACTCCCACGACCGCATGGAGCGATCGGCGGCCACGGCCGCACGGGCTTTTGGATCGAGTCGGTCGAGTTCAGCCAGCCACGCCAGCAAGGCGGCGGCATTGCGGGCGGTCAGCTCCAGCAGCACGAAACTGCCCGGATTGGCCCGCACCGCATCGGTGCAGTCCGCCAGGCTCCGCGTTTCGAGCATCACGGGGCACTCCATGCCGCCAAAGACGCGCAACGCGCTTGCCCAACGGCCTTTGCGCTCGCAGACAATCAGTCGCGGCAAGCCCCGGCTCGGGGGCCGAGGAGAGTCAGGAGGCTGGCACATCTCGTGTTCCATCCTAGAAGGCGGTCAGGCGTGGGGCAAGGGCGAGGGCTTCCGTGGGTGAGGGCCTGGCCTGGTGAGCGTGGACACGCTTTAGGGGGACCAAGGGCCGGATTGGTAGTAGGTAGCGCGCGGACCAAGGTAGCATTCCTTTGGGTGTTTCCTCCACCCACATGGGTGATCTGCGGAAGAAAGGGGCTTCGCTTCGGGTGCAACGGAGCTAGAGTTCTTGAAGGGTCGGCGGGCGAAGCAGGGCAAGGGGGCCAGTGCCCAGTAAGGGGGGAGTTTGTCGGGGCAAGAGGGGTTCGTTACAATACTCGGTTTCACTGCGTGCCGCGCAGTGGAACTCCGCTTTGGAGATCAAGGAGTCGACCGGTGCAGATCAGGATTTCGACCCGGCATGGCACGATCAGCGACGAGACGCAAGCCCGGATCATCGCCAAGGTAGAGAAGCTGGCTCGGGTGTTCGAGCGGCTGACGAGCATCGAAGTGACGATCGATTTGGAGCGGCGGGACCAGCCGAGTGTGGAGCTGAAGGTCTCGGCAGAGCACAAGCACGACTTTGTGGCGTGTTATCAATCGGACGAGCTGTTCGGGTCGGTGGATCAGGCGCTGCACAAGGTGGAGCAGCAGCTTCGGCGGTACAAGCAGCGGATTCAGGAACGCCACCGGACGCCCGGGGCCCGCCAGATGGAGGTGCCCGGCGATGTGGGTCCGGGGGCGAGTTGAACCAGGAGACGCAGGTAGATGAAGTTCGCGGATTTTATCACTCCTGAGGCGATCCAGTCGGACTTGAAGGCCGACGACAAAGAGGGCGTGATCCGCGAGATGGTTCAGGCCCTGGTAGAGGCTGGCCGGATCCGAGCGGCGGATTACGAAAGCATCGTCAAAGCCATTCTCAGCCGCGAGGAGTTGGGCAGCACCGGCATCGGCCGGGGCGTGGCCGTCCCCCATACCAAGCACCCCAGCGTGGATCGGCTGGTGGGCAGCGTGGCCATCAGCCGCGAAGGGGTGGATTTCGACGCGCTGGATGGCGAGAAAGTGAACCTGTTTTTTCTCTTGATCTCGCCCCAGGATCGGCCGGGCGACCATCTCCGGGCCCTGGAGAATATCGCCCGGCAGCTTCGCGACGAAACCTTTTGTCGTTTTCTCAAGCAGGCCAAGTCCGCCGAAGATATCCGGCAGTTGCTGGAGGAGGCGGACAACAACCAGTTCGCGTCGTGAAGTCGCCTTGGAGGCAGGCCGGGCGAGCCGGCAGAAACCAGCCATGAGCGAAGCCAAGGCGACCCGCCGGGTCACCGTCGCCAACCACACGGGGCTGCATATCCGCCCCATCTCGCTGCTGGCCAAACTGGCCAGCCAGTTTCGCGCGCGGATCGAAGTGGTCAAAGACCGGCAGCGGGCCAATGCCAAAAGCGTGCTGGAGCTCCTCTCGTTGGGGGGCCAGCCGGGCGAGGAGTTCCTCCTGGAAGCCGAGGGAGAGGATGCGGAAGCGGCGGTCGAAGCCCTGGCCCGGCTGTTCGCCCAAGGTTTTCACGAAGACGAGGCCCAGACCGCACACTAACGTCACAGGACGATGCGAGAACTGCGAGGGATCCCTGTTTCACCGGGCGTCGCCGTGGGCGAAGCGCTGGTGCTGAATGTCGAGGGCTTCAGTATTCCCCGCCGGGTCATCCCCCCTGAGGCCGTCCCCGCGGAACTGGAACGCCTGGAGCGGGCCATGGTTGAAGTCAGCGACGAATTGGCCCGCCATCGCGACGCCATGAACCGCGATCTGGGCCCGAAGTACGGGGCGATCTTCGAGGCCCATCTGATGATCCTCCAGGATTCCGGGCTCCGCAACGATCTCCGCGAGTTGGTCCGCCAGAAGTTCTACTCGCCCGAATATGCGGTGGACCGGGTGGTCCGCCGCTATGCCGAACTCTTGCACAAGGTCCGCAGCCGCAACCTGGCCGACCTGTTGGATATCGAAAAGCGCCTGCTCCGCACGCTGCTGGGCCGGCCCCGCGAAGATTTCAGCCAGATCGGCCGCCCCGTGCTGGTGCTGGCCCACAACCTCACGCCCAGCGACGCCGCCAGTTTGAACCCCGATTTCGTCAAGGGGTTCGTAACCGAGGTGGGCGGTCCGGGCAGCCACGCCGCCATCATCGCCGCCGCTTTGGAGATCCCGGCGGTGGTGGGGACCGGCCCGTACCTCGGCGAGGTGACCAGCGGCGACACCGTGGCCATCGATGGCTATCGCGGGATCGTGGTGCTCCGGCCGGATGCCCAGGCCCTGGCCCGCTTCGAGCAGGAGGCCGCGAAGCGCCGCAGCCGCGCCGCCCAACTGGAAAGCCTTCGCGACCTGCCCGCCGTCACCCCGGATGGCACGCGGATCCAGCTCTTCGGCAATATCGAGTTCCCCGAGGAGGTGCAACATTGCGTGGACCGCGGGGCCGATGGCATCGGTCTGTACCGCACCGAGTTCCTCTACCTCGGCGCCCAGCGCGAGCCGGACGAGGAAGACCATTTTCGCGCGTATTCCAAAGTGGTGCAGTCCATGGCGGGCAAGCCGGTGACCATCCGCACCTTCGACCTGGGGGCCGATAAAGTCCCCCACTTGCCCGACCCCGAAGAAGAGCGCAATCCCTGCCTCGGCCTGCGGAGCATCCGCCTGTCGCTGCGGTATGTGCCCATGTTCCGCCGGCAGTTGCGGGCCATCCTCCGGGCAAGCGCCCTGGGCGACGTGCGGGTGATGTTCCCCCTGGTCGCCACGCTGCCCGAATTGCGCCACGCCAAAATGATCCTCGGCGAGGTGATGGAGGATCTGGCCGAAGAGGGGATCGACTTCAACCGCCGCCTGCCGGTCGGTATCATGGTCGAAGTCCCCTCCGTGGTGGTGATGATCGACCGATTCATCCAAGAGGTCGATTTCCTCAGCATCGGCACCAACGACCTGATCCAGTACACCCTGGCCGTCGATCGAAACAACAAGGACGTGGTAAGCCTGTATAACGACTCTGACCCGGCCGTCCTGAAGCTGATCGAAAAGACGGTGCAGGCTGCCGAGCGGCGGCCGGTGCCCATCAGTTTGTGCGGCCGGATGAGCGCCAGCCCGACCTACACGATGTTGCTTTTGGGGCTGGGGCTGCGCCAGTTCAGCGTCCCGCCCAGCGCGATTCCGGAGATCAAGAGGGTCTGCCGGAGCGTAACCATCGCGCAGTGCGAGGCCGTGGCCCGGCGAGCCCTGACTTTGGAGACCGCGCGGGACGTAACGCGTTATCTGCGGGGCGAACTGAGAAAGTACGTCCCCGATTTTGTGGACTAAACCCTAACCGGGGCCAGCCGCCAAGCCGCCCGGTGCACCGCCGGGCGGGCCGGCCAGGCTGGACCAGCCAGTTATTGGAGTTTTCTGGCCCCGCCCCTGCGGCAGGGACGGGGTCGTTCGAACCGATGGTTCGGCAACGTGTGCGTATTCGTTTTCGCAAACAGGGCGATCTGCGGTGGATCGGTCACCGCGATCTGGCCCGCGCGCTGGAGCGGCTCTTCCGCCGTGCCGGCCTGGCGCTGGGCATGAGCCAAGGGTACCATCCGAAACCGCGGATGAGCTTCCCCTCGGCCCTGGCGGTGGGCGTGGAGGGCCTCGACGAGGTCGTCGAGGTGGAGTTGGCCGATACGCTGCCAGCGGAGGGTCTGGCGGCCCGCCTGAACGCCCACGCGATTCCGGGGCTGGAGTTCACTTCCGTCGAGTGGGTCGCCCCGCCGGCGCGCAAGGCCCGCCTCCGCCGGGCTACCTACGAAATCGCCGTCCCTGGGGAGCGCCTGGCCGAGACGGCCCGACGCATAGAGCGGCTCTTGGCCACGCCTCCCGTGGGCCCCCTAGCGCCCCACCAGCCCCCCGAAGCCCGGCTTCGTGCCTCGATCGAAGAGTTGCACCTGGCCGAGGGCGTCTTGCGTATGCGGCTGGCGGCGGGCCAGCCCGGCTGCGCCGGGCCGCGCGACGTGCTGGCCGCCCTCGGCCTGGAAGACCTTCTGCGGCAAGGCGCCCGATTGGTGCGCACCGGCGTGGACCTCCAGACGTGACCGCCCCACGCCCCTGCCTGCGAAACGCCCCGCACCGGCCAATCCTGCCGCTTGGGAAGGCAACCTCTATGAAACAGGAAATGCTGATCAACGTCTCGCAACCCGAAGAATGCCGCATCGCCATCGTGGAAGACGGTGTGCTGGAAGAGCTGTATATCGAACGGGCCGGTCAGGACAACTACGTCGGCAACATCTATAAAGGCGTGGTCGTCAACCTCGAACCCAGCATCCAGGCCGCCTTCGTCGATTTCGGGGTCGGGCGCAACGGGTTCTTGCACATCAGCGATCTGGAACCCCAGTACTTTCGCCAAGGGGGATACGACCCGCAGCGTGTGCTGGAAGGCAACGGCAGCCAGCGGGCCGACCGCCAAGAGGACGAAGCCCCCCCGCGCCGCCGCCGCGTTCGGCCCGGCGCCCGGCCTCGTGTCAAACCCCCAATCCAGGAAATCCTCCGCCGCGGCGATGAAATCCTGGTCCAAGTGATCAAAGAGGGGATCGGCACCAAAGGCCCCACGCTATCGACCTATATCAGCATCCCCGGCCGGTACGTGGTGCTCATGCCCGCCCTGGGCCGCGTGGGCATCTCCCGGAAGATCGAGGACGACGAAGCCCGCCGCCGGCTCCGCGAGATCATGGCCGAACTCAATCCCCCCAAAGGCCTCGGCTTCATTGTGCGCACGGCCGGGGCAGACCGCACCAAGAAGGAACTTTCCCGCGATCTGGCGTATCTGCTCCGCCTGTGGAAAGTCATCGTGCGGCGGATCAAGAAGCTGCCCGCTCCGGCGGTCATCTATGAAGAAAGCGACATGATCATCCGCACCATCCGCGACATCTTCACCGGCGACGTGGACGCCATTTACATCGATGAGCCCACGGCCTACGAACGGGCCCGCGAGTTCCTGCAGTTGGTCATGCCCCGCTACGTCAATCGCCTTCACCTGTACGAGGGCAAAGACCCCCTGTTCCACAAATACAACCTGGAAGAAGAAATCGCCAAAATCCACCAGCGCCAAGTGCCCCTGAAGTCCGGCGGCTCGATCGTCATCGACCAGACCGAGGCCCTGGTGGCCATCGATGTCAACAGCGGCAACTTCCGCGCCGACGACAACGCCGAGGAAACCGCGTTTCAGATGAATCTGTTGGCAGCCAAGGAGATCGCCCGCCAGATCCGCCTCCGCGACCTGGGCGGCGTGATCGTCAACGATTTCATCGACATGCGCAAGGAAAAGCACCGGCGCGCGGTGGAACGCGCCCTGCGCGATGCGGTCAAACGCGACCGCGCCCGCACCAAAATCCTCCGCACCAGCCCCTTCGGCCTGATCGAAATGACCCGGCAGCGGATCCGACCCAGCCTCAAGAAAAGCATCTTTCAAGACTGCCCGGCCTGCCACGGTACGGGGGTGGTCAAGACCGCCGAAAGCATGTGTCTGGACGTCATGCGAAACCTGATGCTGGCCGTCCAGATGCCCCAGGCCACTCAGATCTACGTTACTGTGGCCGACGACGTGGCCGACCTGATCAACAACCGCAAACGCCGCGAGATTGTGCGCATGGAGGAAGAGTCACACAAGCAGATACAAATCATCGGCGCCAAAGGCGTCTCCCCCGAACACATGGTCATCGAATGCCGCGATGCGGAGGGGCGCCAACTGCCCTTCCCGCCCCCAAGCTCTTGAAGCCCCTGGCGGAACTCCGGTACACTGACTGCTCGGCAGTGTGGTAAATGGTTCGGGGCTGATGCCTCTCCCCCAAAAGGGTTTGTGCTCCCACACGGACCAACTGCCGCTGGCCGCACAAGAGGCCAACGGTAGCTTTGGCAAGGCGACGGCCCTCGGGAACTTGGACAAGCGCTGCGCACAGAGGACCACGCGCGCCTATCCTCATTATCGTTTGGGCAACACAGTCATGGGTTACGCAATCATCGAAGACGGTGGTCGGCAGTACAAAGTCCACGAAGGTGAGGTGCTGGAGGTGGATTACCGAGGGCTTGCGCCGGGCCAGTCGCTGGCCTTCGACCGGGTGGTGGCCCTGCGCGACGACCAGGGCTTGAGCGTCGGGCAGCCGTATGTGGAAGGGGCACGTGTGTCGGCCGAAGTCGTGGGTACTGCCCTAGGCCCTAAGCTGGTTGTGCAGCACTTCCGCCGCCGCAAGACGTACCGCAAGAAGACCGGCCATCGCCAGCTTTACAATCGGGTCAAAATCACCCAGATCCAGCGGGCCGGGGCCGACGTTTCGCAAGGCGCGCCAGGCCCGTAAGACGCAATGGGCGTGTGCCCCTGCTTCGCCAGAAGCAGTGCCTGACTAGCCCTGCCGCACTGCTTGCCTAGCGGCAAGCAGTGGCACACGGCCGTCAAGAGCCGGGAGCGTAAGCTCCCAGTGCACGGCGCCGGGTGGATGGGTCGCGGCCTGCCTCTTTGGGGAGGTAAGCTTATGAAACTGCTGCCGGTTTCGATGCTTTTGGGGGTGGTCTTGGGGTCGTGGGCGGCAGCGGCCCAGCCGCAACTGTGCCATGTGGATGTCTTCCGTTCCGGCACCGAGGGGTATCACACGTTCCGCATTCCTGCCATTGAGGCGGCCGGCGATGGCACGCTGGTGGCCTTTGCCGAAGCCCGGAAGTACAACGCCGCCGATCCCGGCATGGCGAACAACGATATCGACTTGGTGATGAAGCGAAGCACCGATGGCGGGGCCACCTGGTCGCCCATGCAGGTCATCGAGGACCCCGGGGAGCGATGGTCGGCGGCCAATCCGGCCACGGTGCTGGACCGGAGCACCGGCCGGCTGTGGCTGCTGTACCTCCGTGGCAAACCCGGGCGCAACACCGAATCGGCCCGGCCGGGCACCGACGACGTGCAAACCCTGGCTCGCTGGAGCGCCGACCACGGTAAGACGTGGTCCGAGCCGATCGATTTGACGGCAGTGGCCCGCGACATGAACGACCCCCATTGGAAAGTCAGCGTGGTGGGCCCCGGGGGCGGCATTCAGGACGGCAAGGGCCGGCTCATCTTCCCGGTATGGAAAAACGCGCCGATGCAGGTGTTCGTCATCTATAGCGAAGACCATGGCCAGACATGGCATCGAGGGGCGGTCGTCCCCGCTAAAGAGCCCGGCGATGAGAACCAGTTGGTCGAACTGGCCGACGGCCGCCTGCTGATGGACTTCCGCCAGGGCCGGGGCCCCCACCGCTGGCTGGCCGAAAGTGCCGACCACGGCAGAACATGGTCCACTCCTCGGCCGGGCATCGTGGTTACCCCGGTGTGTTGCGCCATTGAGCGGTATTGGAGCCGCGCGGCGGGCGACCCGGCCGATGTGATTGTGTGGACGGGACCCAAAGGGCCGGGCCGCATGAACCTGGTCGCCCGGCTGAGCTACGACGAAGGGAAGTCGTTTCCCGACGAGCGCCCGATTGCCTCGGGCCATGCCGCTTACTCGGACCTTACGCTACTGCCCGGCAAGGTGCTTGGCGTGCTTTGGGAGCGGGGCGTGGAGCAGGGGTATCAGTTCATCACGTTCACACGCCTGGAGCCGGGCTTCATCGCACCCAAGCCGCGGTAGCTTTCCCTCAGGCTTTTTGCAGAACGGCGAAGTGTCAAATTGGCACCCGTTGGCCGGAAGGTGCGGGACGTAAACTGCCAATTTTGCGCTGGGTTTACACGGCGGGTCCCTGCGGTAGAACAGCCGGCGGCGGTGTTCGCGTAAGTTATTATTTTCCAAAAGGTTGTGGATATCGAACTAGCGCGCCAAAGGCGGCCCGGTCATAAGGTTTGGCACGGGGTTTGCAAAAAATACCTTCGGGTTTGCAGGAAACTGCCAAGCCCCGGGATCACGCCGGCTCGTCTTGGTGATCCCGATACGGGGTGCTTGGACGCGGGGCAGCCGGGGCAGCGGATCCCATCGGCCGGCTTGGTCCCGAAGCAGTGGGTTTTCCATGTCCTTTCGTCAACCCGGTTAGAAAGGAGGTGGAACGATGGCACGAGCGTTGATTCCTTGGGACGTTCGCACGCCCCAGTTGTTCGAACGGCTGCGTCGGGAGATGGACGAGCTGTTCGAGGATATTTTCGGCCGCGACGGTGGCACCGAGTGGTTGCCTGCCTTCGCTCCTCGCACCAACATCGCCGAGACCGATACCCATTATGAGATCACGGTGGATCTGCCCGGCATGAAGCCCGAGGAGTTCACCGTGGAACTCAAGGATGGCCAGTTGTGGATCTCCGGCGAGCGGAAGCAGGAGACGGAGGAAAAAGGCAAGACGTGGCACCGTGTGGAGCGGCAGTACGGTCAGTTCCGTCGGGTCTTCCCGCTGGGGTCGGAGGTCAACGCCGACCAGGTCCAGGCCGAATACAAGGACGGGGTGCTGCGGATTACGGTACCCAAGAGCGAAAGCGTACGTCCGAGGCGGATCGAAGTGAAAGTGTAACCCTGCATAAAAGGGTATTTCCCGTCCGTGGGCCGCCTGGCGCCGGCGGTGTAATCCGCTTCCCGCCAGGCAAGTCGCCTGGGCGTGCAGGCACCGCGCTTCCAAAAGGGGTGCCGGGCGACGTGCTCCGCCAGCGGATGGCTCCGCCGAATACTGCCGTGGAGTCGCCGCTTCACGGCCAGCCGCGGCAGGGTTTGTTCCGCACCGCTTACGCGAAACAAGCCCCGCCGCGGCTTTTTTATTGCTTACCCGTCGTAAAAGCCGAACTCGTACGCGGCGTCATACAGGGCCACGATGTTCTCGGGCGGCACCGCGGCTTGGATATTATGCACGTTGTTAAACACGTAGCCCCCGCCCGGCTTCCATATTTCCAGATTGCGCCGGACATGCTCCCGCACTTCTTCGGGCGAGGCGCAGGGCAGCACGTGCTGGGCGTCGATCGCTCCTCCCCAGAACACCAGCCGGCTGCCGTACTCGGCTTTCAGCCGCGCAGGCTCCATCCCCTGGGCGCTGATCTGCACCGGGTTGAGGATATCGATGCCATTGTCCAGCAACTCCGGGATGAAGCTCACGCACGATCCGCAAGTGTGATACCAGATTTTCGCCGAGGTCCGAGAGCGGATATACTGCACCAGCCGTTTCTGCCGGGGCTTGACCACGCGGCGGTAGAACTCGGGGCGGAACAGGGGGCCCTTCTGGCCGGCCAGGTCATCGCCGATCATGATCACGTCCACCACGTCCCCCACTTCGTCGAGGAACGCCCGAAACCAGTCCAGCCAGAATCCCAGCACGCGGTCCAGCAGGGTTTCGCACAGTTGGGGCTGTTCGACCATGTCGATGAACCACTGCTGGAGGCCACGGAGGTACCAGCACGTCTCGTACACTACGCCCGAGATGCCGCTAACGACGGCATAGGGGGTCTCCTGGCGGAGCTCCAAGGCCCGCTGCCGGAGGCCGGCGAATCGGCCGGGATCGTCCCCCCGCGGAAACGGATATGCCCGCACCTCGTCCAGCGTTGCGGTGGCCAGCGGATGGTACGTGATGTCCATGTAGAGGCCTTGGTCGTCGGGCATGGACCAGCGCACGCCGAACTCATCGACCAGGTCATGCCACAGCCGGCCCTCGCGGCGGACCTGCATCACGCCGCCCTTCCAGTCGGAAGCGGGCCCGGCGGCGATATACCGCGTATCCACGTGAAACCGCTGGAGCACTGCTTCCGACGGTCGAGCAAGCTGCTGCACGGGGTCCATGATCTCCACCGACTCGCGCAGCCCCAGATGTTCCAAAAGCGCCTCGTAAGCCAGCCGATGGATACCCGTCTGGTTCCCGCCCAGGTCGATGGGCACCCGGTCGGGCTCGCGGTGTTCCAGGGCCGCCAGAAGCCGCTGGCGTGAGGTCATGGTTTCGGTGGGCATCGGTGCAACCCCCGCTTATACTCGCAAGCGACAGGGGACATGCTGGGCGGCCCCAGTGGAGAAATGCGGCTCGGGCAGACTGGTGCTGTGCACCCACGCCGTCGGTTTGACGTGCGCCCGCCGCCTATGGCCTTGTAGGGCGGGTGTCTGCCCCTCGGCAGGACAGCCGGGAGCCGGGGCGCACAGGGAAGGCACGCATACTGCATGCTTCTATCTTTTCTCGGCGGGGAGGGATTTGGGTTTGCGCAGCAGTTTGGGTCCTTCCCGCAGCACCGGCTTGGGGGCTGCAATAGGTTCGTCGGAAACCTCCAGTTCCAGACCGCGAAGGTGCTTATCCAGAAATGCGCGCACCCGCTGGCTGACTTCCGGTCCGCCGATGCCATGTCCGCCCCCCTCGATTTTAACCAGTAGCGGCTTGGCCCCGGCCTTTTTGAGCGCTGCGTAAAGCAACTCGGCTTGGCTGAATGGGACCAGCGGGTCCTCGGTGCCGTGGACGATGAGGAACGGCGGGTCGTCGGCCGAGGCATACGTGACCGGCGAGGCCTGGCGGGCCGCTTCCTTTCGCTCCAGCACCGGCCCGCCCAACAGCAGCGATTCGGGCGAATCGGGGCTGGCGGTGGGGGGCATGGCCGTTCGCTTGAATTTGGCGAATTCCAAAAAGTCGCTCGGTCCGCAGAAATCGACCACGCATTGCACGCGGCTGGAAAAGCCGGGGGAGCCGTTTTCCCCCTCGAGTTCTTTTACGTCGCCGGAGGTTCCCAGCAGGCTCACCAGATGCCCGCCTGCCGAACTGCCCCATACGCCGATCTTCTGGGGATCGAAACCGTATTTGTCGGCCTGAGCGCGGACCCAGCGGATGGCGGCCTTGCAATCGTGGATCTGGGCTGGCCAGATGGCCTCCTGGCTCAGCCGGTACCCCACCGAGACCCCCGCGTAGTGTCCCGAGGCAACCAGCGGCACCAAGGCCGGGATGCCCACATCACGGCTGCCACCGCGCCACGCCCCACCGTGGATGAACACGACCACCGGCAAGGGCTTGCTTTTAGGTTCCCGGGGCAGCAGTACATGCAAAAGCAGCGGGCGCTGTCCGGCCCGGCCGTACTCGACGTCCCGGTGCAACACCACGCTCTCTGGCACCTTGGGCACCAGACCGGGTTTTTTGGCCGGCTTCTGGACCGGCTGACTCGCCGCAACGGCGGCCCAAAGGGCTACTACGCCCGCCGCCGCACTCCTCCAGATCAGCGAATGCCGTACATGCCACATGGTCTAATCTCCTCTGCACTATGCCCGGTGTACCGCTGCTTCGTAAGAAGCAGTGCCCCAACCGAAGCGCACTGCTTGCCTTTCGGCAAGCAGTGGCACACACGCCCGTGTACCGCTGCTTCGTAAGAAGCAGTGCCCCAACCGAAGCGCACTGCTTGCCTTTCGGCAAGCAGTGGCACACACGCCCGTGTACCACTGCTTCGTAAGAAGCAGTGCCCCAACCGAAGCGCACTGCTTGCCTTTCGGCAAGCAGTGGCACACTCGCCGGTGTACCGCTGCTTCGTAAGAAGCAGTGCCCCAACCGAAGCAGTGCCCCAACCCAAACACCGGTTGGCTTGGGAACAAGCTCCGGCCAGTACCGCCGTTTCGCCGTCCGGCAGGGCCACCCTTCCGCCCCGGCCGGCTCGGGGCTCAGCGGAGCTGGTTCCACGGCGGCTGGTCGGCCACTTCCACGACCTCGTAACCACTGTCGGTGTCCATCGAGGGGCCCAGGATGGCCAGCAACCGGGCATCCTGCGTGCTAGTGTTGAACGAGGCGTGGACGCAGCCCGCCGGGATAAATACCGCATCGCCGGCCGAAAGCACGCGCTTCTGGCGGTCCAGCCACTGTTCGACCTGGCCATCCATCACGTAGATGACCTCTTCCTGTTTGGGGTGGTGATGGAAGGCGTGGCCGCCGCCGGGCGCCAGCGTAACTTCGATTACCACCAATTGCCTGGCGCCGGTCGTACTTGGCCGGCAACACCAGGCCAGGGAACCCCAATCGAGATGTTCGCGGACGGCCTCGGGGGCGGGCACAAACATACCAGCCATGAAGGACGGCTCCTGCAAACGGCCATAGGCCTGCCCGACCGCCGGCCAGGCAGGACAGCGGACCGGCCGGGCAGACTTCACGCCCAGCTCGAACGGCCCGTATGTCGCTGGCCTCATTATGGCTGGCCAGCCACCTGCGTCAACCAGTCGGCTCGAGGTTCTCGCGGCGGCTGAGTGTCCAGGCGGCCTCGCTTCGGGGCCATCCGGCCCGCGCCGACAAGTGCAGGCCACCGAGATCGCTTTTTCCAAGAAAATGCTTGCGGTCGCTTGCGGGCCTGTCTATCATGGGCCCAACGTCTTGGGGAGTTTACCCTTTACCATCTCTTGAGGAGGGCGCACATGCACCGGGCACGCCTGGCACGTTGGGTCGCAGGTAGCGTATTACTGGCCGCCATCGGGTGGCTGGTTTCAATCGCAGAAGCACAGGAGGGGGCGGCGGCCAAGGCGCCGGCGGCTGGCGCCAAGGGCGAGGCCGCGGGTCGGCGGGCCCGAGCGGGTCAGCTTCCCCCCTACTACCGCGAGGTGGTCAGCGAGGAACAACGCCAGAAGATCTACGCCATCCAAGCCGAATACAACTCGCAAATCGCCGAACTGGAAGCCAAAGTAGCCCAGCTCCGCAAAGAGCGCGACGCCAAAATCGAGGCCGTCTTGACGCCCGAGCAGAAGAAGCAGATCGAGGACCTTCGCGCGGCGGCCAAGACCAAGCGCCAGCCACGGCGTCAGGCCAAGGGCAACGCCCCCGCCGCTGCGCCCGCGCCATCCAAACCCGCCCCGGCTACGCCTAAACCGTAGCCTGCTAGGCAAGCTCGCGCTGGCGTACTGCTGGTCCGCTGGGTTTCAGTGGCCAAGCGCGCCGCGGTTTGTCGAAACGGGTCGGCAGGTCGGCGCCCCAAAGCGTCGGCCAGAGTCTTGCCGCGCGCGGCCATTGCGAATGCCAACTCGGTAGCCCCGCCATTCAATGGCGGAGCGAAATAATCCGGCTGCGGCCCTGGTCCTCGATCCAGACCTTGTCCTCCCGGGCAAGCCAACCCACAGCCTGCATCACCATGTCCCGCGGCTGGCCAATCGATTTGACCAGCTTCGTCAGGCTCATGGCGCCGTTGGCGTCGAGGGTTCGCCACACCACGCCAGCCATCTCGCCGATCTGCGCCACACAGGAGACCGAAGGCGGTGCACTCATGCTTTCCTCCCTGTTCGGGCCTGCGTAGATTACCCAGCACCATCCGAATATCCCCCGATTATAATGGTCTGGCCAAAAGAGGCTCAAGAACGGAAGCCAAGGGCCTGATAAACTGCGTTGAATGCGCGAAGTACCCGTAGGGTGGGCAATGCCCACCCTACACGGCTATTTTAAGGGCCAAGAAAAGCGAACAGGCCCGACCGGCTTTCGGGGGGCCGGCCGAGCCCGGTGGCCGTGAAAAAACGGTTCTTTCCCCACTCGGGTCTTTTGGTTCGTCAGCCGCCGTACTCTGGCGACAAGTACCTAAGATTCACGGTCGCTCGATCCACCCGGATCGCGTCGGACGGCACCCGGGGGCGGGAACCCCGGGTACCGCATGGGTCGTGTTGCGCCGACGACAGTTCCAATTGCATATCCCATGCCCTACGCGTCAGAAACCCCGGCGTGACACAGCCCATGAATGCCGAACGTCCTGGCGGTTAATGGGTTATGGCCGACCGCCGCGTCTGGAAACAGGCCGTCTCCGGGAGAGTCCTAGAGCGAGGCGCTTGTAAGTATTACAACGCCTTTCCACGGTAGGGGTCACCCGGCGACATCCCACAAGCCAACCGGTGTGCCACTGCTTGCCGGCAGGCAAGCAGTGCGCTTCGCTTGGGGCACTGCTTCTTGTGAAGCAGTGGCACACGCGCACACGGGGGGCTCGGTAGGGGTGTGCCACTGCTTGCCGGCAGGCAAGCAGTGCGCTTCGCTTGGGGCACTGCTTCTTGTGAAGCAGTGGCACACGCGCACACGGGGGGCTCGGTAGGGGTGT
>Ga0123519_10001846_pt1 | contig 36102 bp, 32 predicted proteins | sample YelNatPaOPRAMG02_FD_87396 | JGI IMG/M metagenome (GOLD analysis project Ga0123519, IMG submission 87396) | Hot spring microbial communities from Yellowstone National Park - Yellowstone National Park OP-RAMG-02 (version 2) | ecosystem: Environmental > Aquatic > Thermal springs > Hot (42-90C) ... | reverse complement strand
TTTCCGACACTTTGCGAATCGCTGAAATTCTATTGGAGGATAAACACGACTTAATCCACAAGGCAGTTGGTTGGATGCTGCGGGAAATTGGCAAACAAGATCTTGGGGTGGAAGAAAGATTTTTGAAAAGACATTATAAAAAGATGCCACGTACCGCTCTTCGCTACGCCATTGAAAAGTTCCCGGCTGAAAGAAGATTAAATTACTTAAAAGAGAAAATTTAGAACATTTTTAAATGGACTTTTAGCATAACTTAAGGTGTTATAATTTCTTCATAATGGAAGATAAAAAAGTCTTAAACCCACAACAAATTGAAGCCATCGAGCATGGCGAAGGACCGCTACTCATTATCGCTGGCGCCGGAACAGGGAAGACAACCGTGGTGACGGAAAGAATAAAGTACTTAATTACCCAAAAAAATATTTCTCCTTCGGAAATTTTGGCTCTTACCTTTACAGAAAAAGCGGCTTTAGAAATGGAAACACGTGTTGACGAAGCTTTGCCTTTAGGTTATGCCAACTTATGGATTTCTACCTTTCATTCATTTGGTGAACGAATTTTACGCGACGAAGCCATCAATATTGGTCTTAACCCGCATTATCGCTTATTAACCGAAGCGGAAAGTATTCAACTTTTCCGCCAAAATCTTTTTAACTTTGATTTAAATTATTTTCGCCCTTTAGGCAACCCGACAAAATTTATTGATGGAATTCTCCAACATTTCTCTCGCTTAAAAGATGAGGATATTTCCCCAGAAGAATATCTTTTTTGGGTAGAAAAAAAGAAAAAAGAAAACAAAGAAGATCCCGCCCAAGAAGAAGAGATAGCCAAATACGAAGAATTAGCCAAAGCCTACCAAGCCTACGAAGAGCTCAAGGCCAAAGAGGGTTTGATGGATTTTTCTGACTTGATTGCCAATGTTCTTAAACTTTTTCGTGATCGGCCAAATATCCTAAAGCATTACCAAGAAAAATTTAAATATATTTTGGTAGATGAATTTCAAGATACTAACTACGCCCAATACATGTTAATCAAAACTTTAGCCCCGCCTTCAAATAAAGCCAATCTTACTGTTGTTGGCGACGATTCCCAATCGATTTATAAATTTCGGGGAGCTGCTGTTTCTAACATTTTACAATTTATGGAGGACTATCCTTGGGCCAAGAAAATTGTCTTGCTGCAAAACTACCGTTCAACTCAAACAATTTTGGACAGCGCCTACCAACTAATTAAACACAACGACCCAGATACTTTAGAAGCAAAATTGGGCATTAGCAAGAACTTAAAAAAACAAAGGGAGGTTCCCGAATTTCCTATTGAATTTTATCTTGCCGATAGGGTAGAGAATGAGGCGGAAATTGTCGCTGCAAAAATTCTCGAACTTTCTGAACAATATTCTTATAAAGATTTTGCCATTTTGGTTCGCGCCAATAATCACGCTGATCCTTTTATTCGCGAGTTGGCTCGTAAGGGGATTCCTTATCAGTTTCTTGGACCCGGTATGCTTTTCCGCCAGCCGGAAGTAAAAGATCTGATTGCTTATTTATCAGTTTTATATAATTTTGAAAACAATGTAGCAATGTATAGATTATTATCTATGGATTTTTGGCAAATCTCTGGTCGGGAATTGGCAGAAATTCTTAATTTTTCCAAAAAATTAAATCTTTCTCTTTTTGAAACCTGCGAAGAAATTGTAAAACAAAATGGCGATTTTTCTGGTTCAGTCAAAAATTTAGGCAAAATTAATTTAAGCCCGGAAACCCTTAAAACCTTAGATAAATTAGTAAAGATGATTTATCGTCACCTTGAAAGGGCGAAGACACAAACCGCCGGCCAAATCCTTTATTATTTCTTAGAAGATTCAGGATTAATTAAATCTCTCTTAGACTATAAGTCTCCACAAGATGAAAGAAAAGTGCAAAACATTGCCAAATTTTTTGACAAATTAAAAACCTACGAAGTCAATCACGAAGATGCTTCTATCTATGCCGTAGTTGATTATCTTAATCTCTCTCTTGAGTTAGGAGAATCGCCTCTCGCTGCGGATATCGATTGGGTAGAAAACAATGCTGTCAATATTCTTACTGTTCATTCTGCCAAAGGATTAGAATTCCCCGTTGTCTTTTTGGTTAACTTGGTCTCTCAGAGGTTTCCTACTACGGAGAGAAAAGAAAAAATCCCTTTGCCTGAAGAGTTAGTTAAAGAAATTCTCCCCCAAGGAGATTATCATATTGAGGAAGAAAGAAGACTTTTTTACGTCGGGATGACCAGGGCCAAAGACCGTCTCTTTTTCACTGCCGCCAACTATTATGGTGAGGGAAAAAGAGAAAAGAAAGTCTCGCCGTTCGTTGTTGAAGCCTTAGGTGAATTAAAAATTAAGGATTCTGCGTTGAAGGCCAAAGACAATCAATTATCAATCTTCGATTTCAAACCTTTGTCAGAAATTCAAAATTCAAAATTCAAAATTCAAAATTTACCCATTAGTTATCTCTCTTATTCTCAAATTGATACTTTTAATACCTGTCCTTTGCAATACAAATATCGTTATATTTTAAGGATTCCCACTCCCCCTTCAGCCGCCTTGTCCTTTGGCGATACTATTCATCAAACGATGAGAGATTTTTATCAGCGAGCAATTGCCGGCCAAAATCCCACCAGAGAAGATTTAATGAAAATTTTAGAAGAAAACTGGTCACCTTTGGGTTATCCTTCCAAAGCCCATGAGGAAAAATACAAAAAAGAAGGAAAAAAACTTTTAACATATTATTTTGACCATGTTTATGACCCCAAAAAATTACCAATTGCGCTTGAGCAAACCTTTTCTGTTAAGATCGCCCCCGATTTAAAAGTTGGGGGAAAAATCGATCGGATTGACAAAACCCCTACAGGTTATGAAATTATTGATTATAAAACCGGAAAATCTCCCACTCAAAAAGATGTTGAAAAGGATTTGCAATTAGCCTTGTACGCCTTAGCAGCAGTAGATGGCACTCTCACCTATATGGGGATTTTAGAAAAAATTCCTAAATCAGAGGAAGTTAAAGTTTCTTTTTATTTTTTTGATGACCAAAAGTTAATTTCCACTATTAAAAAAGCGGAAGACTTTCAAACTTTAAAAGAAGAACTAAAAAAGAAAGCCCAGCAAATTTCCGAGAGTAATTTCCTTCCCACTCCCGGTAAACATTGTGACTTTTGTGAATATCGGTTAATTTGTGAAGCTTGGAGCTAAATGCTAAAAATTAGCCCACCCAATTATCAATTTTGTCCGTTTTGTGGGAAAAAACTAAAGACAAAAAAAGAAGAAGATCGCGACAGAAAATATTGTCCTTCCTGTAACTGGACTTATTATCCGCATGTCGCCACTTCTGTCGGAGCCATAATTATAAAAGGCAGTAAAATATTAATGGTAAAGAGAAATCGTGAGCCCAATAAAGATACCTGGATGTTCCCCGCTGGTTTTGTGGACTTTGGTGAGCATCCAGAGGAAACTCTCAAAAGAGAAATAAAAGAAGAAACTGGTTTACAGCTTAAAAAAGCATCCCTTTGGAAAGTTTTACAAATAACAGATGATCCCAGGAGCCCCGGTCATTTTTGTTTTTTTTACAAAGTCGAAGTTTTGGGAAGTAAACTTGAAACAGATAAAGAAGAAAATCAAGAGATTAGTTGGTTTGATTTGCGTCATCCACCCAAAATTGGCTGGCAAGCCCATAAGTACCTTCTAAAATTATTACAAAAGAAAATTTGATTTTTGTAAATTTAAATTAACCGCAAATCTTAACTTAAAGAAAACTAAAGAATTGTTAAAGGAAATTTAGAAGAAAAAAAGGGCAAAGGAAATTCCACTTCTTTTCCTCCAAAACCTTTTTTAAAATGAGTAAAGCCAAGCCAGGAGCGATTTTTTGGAAAGCGCTCATCATAAATACCCTCAAAATCAAAAATTTGGCATCCTTGTTTTTTAGCAATTTTAATCGCCTCCCACAAAAGTAAAGTTGGGGCTAATAAACGATAACCTTTCTTTGTGCTGGCTGCTTGCCAATAATAAGCTCTTTTCCCCACACTAACCAAAATTAATCCTGCCACCGGTTTTTCCGAAAAGAATGCCAAAAGAATTTTGGCTTTTTTCCCAAAAGCTTGACAAAAAGGAAAAATTTCTTTTTTTGTCCAAAAAGGTAAAACCCCTTTTCTTAAAAGAGATTTCTTTTTTAGCTCGTAGAATTGTTCTTTTGTTCCTTCCTTTATTTTCAGATTGTGCCTTTGCGCTATTTGAATATCGCGGCGTTTATTTTTTGTAAAAGAAGCAAAAATTTCCTCTTCTGGCTTCTGCAGGTCAAGTACAAGAGTCTTCGTAGGAAGAAAAGGAGACTTTAGTGGATGATAATTGTGAGGAAAAATTATTGGTTGTGGATTAGTCGAAGTGTTGGAAAAGAAGGACGAAAAAACGGATAAAGTCGGTTCAATAATAATTTGGAAAGCGCGGTGTTTTTTGGCCAATTTTTCTATTTTCTCAAAAGGGATTGGAGGCTCGATACGCTGAACTTTTACCAAAGAACCCAAAAGCGAAAACTTTCTAATAAAAACATACCACCTCCCTATTTTTTCCACCTGCCAACCAAGGGATTTTATGTAATTAGCATATTCTGGAGATTGGCGAATATCCTTCATTAGTTAAAAGTTCAAAATTAAAAGTTAAAAGTTACAGTTCAAAATTCAAAATTATCAAAACTTTAAACTTTAAATTCAACTTTGCACTTTAAACTTTAAACTTTCAACTTTCAACTTAACTTACTCTTTAACCGAAGTATTCCCCATCGGATTTTATCAACAATGTTGTAAAGATGGTAGAGCGGCGGATTAATCACTAAATCATAGCTTCCCAAAAATTCTACTAACTTTGGCGAAAATCCTTCTTTAAAGCGATGAAAACCATAATATGGATGGGTTACCGAAGGATTGGGAAGATCTCCCCATAAATCAAAAAACCTACACCCCTGGCTTTTACCAAATTTAATCGCCTCCCACATTAGCAAACTTGGCGCCATCAGTTCTTTATGCTCTCTAGTGGAAGCCCCGTAAGGGTAATAAAGGACTTTATTAAAAACAAAAAGTAAAAAAGCTGCGAGCATTTCTCCCTGGTAGGTCGCAGTCAAAAGGTGAGAAATTCCCGCCGGCTGCAAAATCTGCCATTGTTTCCGGTGAAACTCTTTGTTATGAGCAAAAAAACCCTGTCTTCTGGTGGTTTCAAAAAGAAGATCTAAATATTTTTCGAAAGCTTCTTGGGAATTGTTTTCTTCGACCAAAACCCCCTTTTTTTGCGCCAGCTTAATATTATACCTAGTTTTAGGTTTAAAACTTTTTAAAATTTCTTCTTCGCTGCGATTCAAATCTATAATTGAAGTATATTTAGTAAAAAGAGACCGGCCAAAAGTTAACCCCAACTTTGCAATTTTTCTTTCTGCTTGCGGTGTTTTTTCTTCGTTTGGCTCAACTTTAATAAAAATTGCCTTGTTTTCCTTGCCAATTTTTTCCAGGGTTTTTTTTACTTCTGCTGAAAAAAGGGAACTTTTTGGTAAATAACCCACAGTATAGGGAGCTACCGGAATCTTATGAAAAGAAACCTGAAACACACTGACTAATTTTCCTTCCTTTTTTTCCCCAAACCTTATCACAGTTTGTCCCAAAGATTTTCTGAACTCGCCCCATTCCCAAGATTGCAATGGGTGAGTCGCCAATTGATTAAATTCTTTTGTTTTCCCTCTAATAATTTCCACTGCCATTTTTCTAATTATACTCTTCTTGGTGCTGCGAAGAGACAAGCCTTTATTTCGACTCGCAGACTACCGTCCAGCTTGCTGGACGGATGAATGCGACAAAGAAACAAACTCTTCTGGACTCGTTCCAGAATACCGCGTCAGCTTGCTGCGCGGTAGTTTATTCATCAAATCCAGAAATAAATTCAATTAGTTCTTGGGGGATTTCCAGAACAAAACGCGAAACTTCGTTGCTGGAAAATTCTCCAAAAAAAAGTCTTCTTCTGGTGCAAGTTAAAAACAGTCTCTCTCTGGCGCGGGTCATTCCCACATAACAAAGTCTCCTTTCTTCCTCTAATTCTTCTTTGTCAAGCAAACTCCTGGAATGCGGGCAAAGTCCCTCTTCCATTCCTACCATAAAAACTACCTTAAACTCCAGCCCTTTTGCCGCATGAAGAGTCATCAAGGTTACTGCTTCTTTTTTCCCATTGGTTATTGGTCTTTCTGGCAAAAAGTCTTCTTGTTCTACCAAGGCGACATTCTCTAAAAAATTATCAAGGTTGGGAAATTGGCTGGCTACTGATTTTAATTCTTGAATATTTTCCAGTCGAGAAAAATCCTCTTCTTCATCATAAAGTTCCAGATAGCCGCTTACTTTTAAAAGTTCTTCTAACAAAGTCAGAGTTGAAAGATTTTCTTTTTCTTCTGCCAGTTTTTCTCTCCATTGCCAAAAATTTTCAAAACGTTTTTTTCCAATTTTTTCTGCCCTTTGTCGCGATATCTGATCTTGAGGGTTAGCAATTAACCGCAAAAAGGCCAAAATATCTTTGATTTCCTTTCTCTGATAAAATCTTGTCCCCCCCACCAAAATATATGGTATGCCGCTGTGAAGAAAAAATTCTTCTAAAACCCGTGATTGCGCATTGGTCCGGTATAAAACTGCTATCTCTGACAACTGATAATTGCCAATAAGTTTGGCTATCTGGTTAGCCACAAATTCTGCTTCTTTGATTTCACTTTCCGCCTGGTAAAGGCAAATTTTTTCTCCCTCTGCATTTTCTGTCCACAATTTCAAAATTGGATGATTAGTGTTATTCCTGATTACTCCATAAGCTGCCTCTAAAATTGTTTTTGTAGAGCGATAATTTTGATCTAAATTAATAATGGTTAAATTAGGAAAATCCTTTTTTAGGTTGGTTAGATTTCGGTAATTCGCCCCCCTCCAACCATAGATAGATTGGGCGGCGTCTCCTACCACCGTTAGATTTCCGTAGCGTTGGGACAAAAGTTTGGTAAAAACGTATTGGGCTTGATTGGTATCTTGATATTCATCAATTAGCAAATATTGGTATTGATTTTGGTATTTGCCCAAAATTTCTGGAAACTTTCTAAAAAGATCAATGGTCCGGAAAAGTAAATCGTCAAAATCAAGCGCCGAGTTTTGTCTTAAAAATCTTTGGTAATCCAAATAAATTTCTCCTACTCTTTTTTGCCAAGGATCCCAAGCGTACTGAGGATATTCTAATTCCGAAATTAATTCCTGTTTGGCGCCAGAAATAGTATTAAGAACAGAAGAAGGTTTATACTCTTTAGGGGAAAGCTGTAATTTTTTTAACACCTCTTTTATCACCTCTTCCTGATCATCTTCATCATAAATAATAAAATTGTGGGGAATGCCTAACCATTCTCCATCTTTTCTTAAAATCTTAGCGCAAAAAGAATGAAATGTTCCCGCAAATGGAAGCGCTTTCTGGCTTTTTGGCGACTGGTGATTGGCAGCTGTCGTTTGGTAGGAGGAAGATAATAGTTTTTGGATACGCTCTTTCATCTCCCCTGCCGCTTTGTTGGTAAAAGTCAAAAGAAGAATATTTTCCGCTGGCACCTTTTTTTCTAAAATCAGATACGCGGCTCGATAAGTTAAGGCGCGAGTCTTGCCACTTCCTGCCCCGGCTAAGATCAACAAGGGACCATCGCCGAAAAAGACTGCCTTTTGTTGTTGAGGATTTAAATTTGCGAAAATTTCCTTCATTGTTTAGAATACAATAGTTATTTTTCTTAAATTTCGGTAAAATTAAAAAAACCCGAAGGTCTAAAACCAATTTTAATTGATAACTTATCTTTTTAAAATGGCTAATTTTTTTAAAAAATTTCTTGTTTTTTTGGGTCTTTTTTTTGTTTTTCTTTTAGGCTTATCTTGCGGTTTTTTAATTAAAAAAAACTATTTTTCTGACCTAAAGGAAAGCAATGGTAGAATCAATTTTTTAATTTTAGGACTCAGGGATTTTCAAACTAAAGACGGAGATTTAACAGACACTATTATTTTTTTGTCCCTTAGTTCTCAGCGTTCTTCTCCGGTTATTATTTCTCTCCCTCGCGATCTTTGGGTAGAATCTCTTAAGGCTAAAATCAATACCGCCTATCATTACGGAGGGACAGAACTAATGAAAAAAACTGTTGAGGAAATCATCGGGCAAAAAATTCACTACACCGTTGTGGTTAATTTTGAAAGCTTTCGCCAAATAGTCGACGCCTTAGGGGGTGTTACCATCAATGTTCAAAGACCATTTGACGATTATCGATATCCTATCGCTGGCAAGGAAAATGATCTTTGTGGTGGAGATAAAGAATTTAAATGTCGCTATGAACATCTTCATTTTGATGCCGGTCCTCAATCTATGGATGGGGAAAGAGCTTTAAAGTTTGTTCGTAGCCGGAACGCTGAAGGGGAAGAAGGGACTGACTTTGCCCGTAGCCAGCGTCAACAGCAATTGATTTTTGCCATTAAACAAAAAGTTCTCTCCCCAAAGTTTTATCTCAATCCAGGAAAAGTTAAAACTTTAGTTAAAATTGTTCAAAACAATATAATTACTGATATTAAGCCGGAAAACTATGGCTCTTTTTTCCTTCTTTTCGCTCAAACTCCATGGTCAAGAACAAAAACAATTGTTTTAAATGAAAATCTTCTTACTCACCCCAAAAATCACTATTCAAAGCAGTGGGTTTTACTTCCTAAAAATGGTAATTGGCAAGAAATTCAAAAATTCGTTCAGGAGCTTTTATCTGAATAATCAATTGCGTAGATAGTCATCTTTCCTGATTGAAAAACTTTTTTCCCCAAACTGCTAAACTTTTCTTCATAGATTTGTGGGTACTTTGTCCTTTCCATTTCTCCAACGACTACATATTTAACCTGATATTTTTTTAAAATTTCTTTTGCAGTGTTTAGGTCTTTGGTCTCATATATAGTTTGCACCTCTGCTGATCTTTTTCCCGGTTCATCGAAACTTCCCCGCCAAAGCCACTCGTGCACTAGCCAGCCTTGAATTGTAGGCAATCCAGTTGCCATCGAAATTCTGTCGTAGTCAGTATAGCTGTCTCCTACTGCTTCCAGAATATGAGGTTGATCTTGGACTTCTTGGCCAAACCACTCGATTGCTTTGTAATCGTCTGGGTAGGAACTTTTCAGAAAACCTAATCCGAAAAGTCCTTTATAGTTTTTATAAGAAAATTTTCCGTAGTAACCTGGAATAGCGTAAAAAGGATAGATTAGAAGAGAAATAATTAATAAAGAATATATCACTCGCAATAGAAAAGAAAAAATATTTTTTTTCAAAGATGTCAAAACTCGATAAAAAATAAAACCCGTACATACGCAAAACATAATGAAAGATTGATAAGTCAATTTAAACATTGTGTTGGCACGATGGTGAGAGGCTATATAAATATCTTTTACATAAATAATCTCCGGGATAATGATAAGCAAGGTGGCAATTCCCAATAAAACCAAAACATACCAATCCGGAAAAAGCAACTTTAATTTCTTTCCGCTTTCTAAACTCTTTTTCTCTCCCTTAATTTTAACCTCCACCCCCAAAGCTTGAGACAAAAACTTAATAACAAGTTCTTTATTTAAATGTTTTTTTGTCTTTAAATTTGGTTTAAAAACAAAAACTGTGTAAGAAAGTCCGAAAAACCAAAAAGCCCCCCACAAAATCAGTAATTGATAAAAACGGGAGTGAGCGTGGACAAACGCTATTCCTTTGGCGATTTGTTCAAAATTAAACCAAAAGGGTAAAACTAAGACCACTGAAACTCCTAAAGTTATTATTCCCAGACCAAAAGCTTTCCCAAAACTTTTTAGAGAAAATCCCTCACTTAGAAAAAAGTGAGCCAGTAAAGCTGTTCCAAAAACTATTAAGTAAATCGGGTAATCCCACTGATTAGTCATAAACATGATTGCCAAAAGGAACGAAAAAAGGAAAAAATATCCTTTTGTCAGAAGATAAAAAGAAGACCTTTTTTCTTTTAATTGGGGAAACAAAGCCAAAATCAAGGCTAAAAAAGTCAAAACAAAAGGAATATCAGAAACATGTCCATGAAGATCAGAAACCACGAAAGAGTAAGAAGGAAATTCGTGAATAGTTTTGTCTTCAACATCAGGGCAGTAGCCAATATAGCGAGTTGCATCAGGATACCAGTAAAAAAAGGAACCATTGCAATAAGGTTTTTTAAAAACTTTCATTTTAAAGTTGTAGTAAGCCGGGTGTAGGTTAGCACCCAAAGAGATAAGGAAAGCAGCTATTAAACCACCGCTGATTATGGGGAAGAAAAAGTTACGGGTTGGGAGCTTTTGGGAAGTGGCAAGGGTTGGAGAAGAAAATTTTTTCCAAAGATAGATCAAATTTCCAGTTAAAGAAAAACTTAAAGAAAAACAAAAGGCAAATAATGTAGCCATCATAAGATTGTAAGTAATAGCGCTCGGAATATTAGTTAATTTTGTTAGAAAGGCGGTAATATAATGACCAAAATAGTAATAATTAATTGATTTTCCCGCAAACCACATATCCGCTGGCGGAAAATATTTGCTACGCAGAATAGCATTAACAAAACCAAAATCCATAAATTTTTCCAGACCTTGAATATCTGGTTGTAATCCTCTAACAAAAGACCAAAAAACCAAAGCTAAAAAGAAAATCAACTCTTCGACAAGCAAAGAAGAAAATTTAATCGATTGTTCTTTATCTTCTGGATTTTTTTTGAACAAAAAAAGGTAATTTCCTAACAAAAAAATTATCAAAACTCCAAAAATAGTTTCTTCACTAAAAGGGAAAAACTTAAAAATTGCCAAAAGCCAAACAAAAAAGCTTATAAAACCAATGCCTAACACTTTCGCAAAAAGATAGCCTTTGTCCCAAAATTGAGAAAAAACCCTTTTAGTAAAAGGGAGAAAAACAATTCCCAAAAGGAAAAGATAAAACCACCACTTTAAAACAATAATCAAATCGCCAAGCATAAATGCTATTTAAAAAATATCTTTGACTCTCCTGTAATCTTAAATTATTATATAACTCAGTGAAGAAGATTAAAATTGCTTTTGATCTTGATGGGGTCATTATTGACAAACCACCGCTGGTGCCAAAAAAATTTATCGAGTGGTTGTTTAGGGGATTTAAAAAAGATGGTCTTCATTACCGTTTCCCTCATTCGAAAATAGAGCAGCGAATTAGAAAATTTTCCCATTATTATCTTTTCCGTCCCCCGATCAAAAAAAATATTGAGTTTATAAAAAAATTAGCGAAAGAGGAAAAATATGAACTCTATGTTATTTCTGGCCGGTATTCTTTTTTGAAAGAAGAAACAGAGAAATGGTTAAAAAAAAGAAAAATTGATGGTGTATTTAAACAGGTATTTATCAATCTCTCCAACGAACAACCACACTTATTTAAAGAAAAAAAATTAAAAGAAATAAAGGCGGAAATCTTTATAGACGATGATAAATTTTTAGTTGACTATTTGAAAAAGAATTCTTCGGCACAAATCTATTACTTTTATAAAGGTGGCGTAAGTACTTTAGATTTCTACATTAAATCTATCAAACGTTGATTTTAAGGAAAAATCAAGGTATGAAAATCCTTTTAGGAATTACTTATTATTCTCCGAATATAAGCGGAGTTTCTATTTACGCTCGAAGACTTGCTGAGGGTTTAGCAAGTAAGGGTCATGAAGTTACTGTAATAACTTCTAAATACCGCCCTTTTTTACCAGAGAAAGAAAAGATTAACGGAGTACAAGTTGTTCGCTGTCCAGTCACTTTTAGGATAGGCAAAGGGGTCTTTATGCTTTCCTTTCCTTTTAAAGTTTTTTCTTTGGCCCAGAAGATAGATGTTATCAATTGCCATCTTCCTCAATTTGAATCTTTTGTTCTTGCCATTATTGGGAGAATTTTAAGGAAAAAAGTAGTTTTAACTCATCATACCGATTTATCGGGATGGAAGGGTTTATTTAATCGTTTAGCAGAGTCAACAGTTTGGTTGGGCCAGTTAATAGCAGGAATTTTTTGCGATAAAATTGTTCCCTATACAAAAGATTATGCTGACTATTCTTGGTATCTTCAGCTGTTTAAAAATAAATTAGAGTATATCCTGCCGCCAATTTTAACCTATCCCGTTAACCAAAAATTGCAGTCAGAAATAAAAGAAAAAATTGGGGAAACGGTGTATATTATTGGATTTGCTGGAAGAATTGCCAAACAAAAAGGGATTCCCTACTTGCTTAACTCTATTCCTTTTTTGGAAAAGAAATTAAGAAATTTTAAAATTGTTTTTGCTGGTCCCTACAAAGAAGTAATTGGGGAAAACTACTATAAACAAATCAATCATTTAATTCAAAGGTATCGCAGTAGATTATGCTTTTTAGGCGGTTTGAAAGAAGAAGAAATGTCCAGTTTTTATAGTCTTTGTAATGTCTTGGTTTTACCTAGCGACGATCGTCTAGAATCTTTTGGGTTAGTCCAAGTTGAAGCAATGTTAAACGGCTGTCCAGTAGTAGCGACTGATCTACCCGGAGCAAGAATGCCAGTAAAAATGACAAAAATGGGAGAGATTGCTAAAGTAGGCGACCCTGCTGATCTTGCCGACAAAATTGCAATGGTAGTTAAAAACCCTCAAAAGTATAAAAAATCAAAAATAGAGATTGAAAAGATATTTAACTACCAAAAAACAATCACAGATTATGAAAAATTATTTAAGACAAATTGACAAAATTTTAGAATTTGAACCAGATCCCGCCTTTGCCAGAAGAGCAAGAATTATTTTTGAAAATCTGCAATTGAGTGGTAAAGAAAAAGTTTTAGAAATTGGTTGCGGCCGGGGATTTTATTTAAAAACCTTAAAAAGTATTTGGCCGGATTTAAAAGTAACTGGCATTGATTTAAATCAAAAATATTTAGACAAAGCAAGAAATTTTTTGGGAAATTTATCTGTTCAACTTATAAAGGCAGATGCCACTGCCTTGCCTTTTGATAATAAAACTTTTGATCGGGTTATTGCCTCCGAAGTACTAGAACATATTTTGGACGATAAAAAAGCGATTGCCGAAATGTATCGTGTTCTTAAACCAGGTGGAATAGCGATGGTCACTGTGCCAAATAAGAATTATCCCCTTTTTTGGGATCCGCTAAATTGGATTTTAGAAAGAATCTTTAATTGGCATGTTCCCTCAAATATTTGGTGGCTGGCTGGCATTTGGGCCGATCATGTCAGACTTTATGATGAAGTGGAAATAAGGGAAAAATTAGGGGAAGAAGGATTTCAGATAGAGAAAATTTGTAAAGCGACCCATTATTGTCTTCCCTTCTCCCATTTTTTGCTTTATGGGATTGGAAAAAATTTGGTAGAGAAAGGACTTTGTAAATCGTTTAACCGGTTTGGAGAAAAAAGCAGTCACCCCTCTTTAAGTAAAATTCTTTTATGGATAGTAAGGAAGGTTGACAGAATAAATGAAGCAGAAAGCAAAGACAATAAATTATCTTCGGTAAATCTAGTACTTTTGGTCAGAAAAAGAATATAATTTTTTGATTAAATTTAAGAAATTCAGCAAGTTGTCTCCTCTTTGAGTGAGTTTAACGCAATCGCGGTCTTTCTCCACGGTTTTGATAATGGACTGCTCTTTAATGCGTCGGCTGACTGCTTTTTGGTCTAAAACATACTCGTCAATAAAAAGCTGTTCCAGCTGCTTTTCCGGCAGTCCGCCGCAAGTCTGTGTGCCTGATTTTTCCTTTATGGCGGAAAGAAGGTAGGTAGTCACCGAACGGTCAAAAGTTACCGGAAAGACAATAAAGAAACTTAAATTAAAACAGAAGGCTAGTATAAGAGATGCGAAAAGGGTCTCAAAGGAAACTTTAAAAAAATATTTATTTAAAAAAAGGCAAATAATTAGGGTGGTAAAAGTAATTATCAGCAAAAGAAACAATCCACGGTAAAAAAGAACTCTTTGCTCCAAGAACAATGGTGTATGAAAGGAAAGAATAAATAAAAAAGAAAATAAAATAAGAATAATAAAATAAACCGCTAAAATTTTGACAAAATATTTTTTTCTATCGTTCATTTTTTCTAAAAATCATTACCTTTGGGTGATCATAAACAGTAAAAGCTTCCTCCGCTGAGTCGTCATTCAAACAAAACCAATGTTTATCTCCAAAAGGGGGGAAACAAGGATAGGAAGTAAATTCAGCGATCTTTTCAAAATCTCCACTGCCATTGAAAAGTGACTGATAAAAAGCAGTTGTTTGGGGGTATTTATCTGGCAATTTCATAATTGAGCCGTAAGCACGGTTTGAAGTGATAAAATAATAATCTACTTTAGCCAATTTTTCATTTATTTTTTGCCATTTTTCTGGTGTGTCAAAATCATACATAAACAAAGATTCTACTTTATACTCTCTTGGTGGGTAACCTAGAATTCCCAAAGGAAGTCCGTCATCCCATTCTTCATAAGTTACTGTAGCGCCTGCCGGAATATTTTCATAAATCCATTTTGAAGCAGTCACACGGGTAACCGGACGCGAATAGATAGAAAGGAAAGAAAAAGGGTAAATTAAAAAGATTAAAAACCAAAAACCCTGAACAATTGGTGATAATTTTGTTTTCCTAAACACGTCACTCATAAAATTAGCCGCCAAAAGAGCTAAAAAAGGATAAATTGGCAAAAGATAACGCATGGTTTTACAAAATTGGACTCCTTGGTAAATAAAAAGGCCAAGAATCCAAAGAACCGCAAGGGTATTAAGTATTAAGTATTTAGTATTAAGGGATTTGGTAAAATAACCAGATAACAAAGTTGCAACTGCGTATCCAATAGCTACAATTGAAATTATTCCCAAAGGCAAGCCCATCCCCCAAAGGACAAGATTTTTTAGCGGGAAAATTATTGGCTTTGTGCTGTGCCATTGAACTGATGGCGGGAACCAGGAATTTGGACTAGAGAGGTTTTTTAGTTCTTTGAGATTATCAATAAATTGGGGATTAAGTTGCCAGTTTAAAAAATTGCCGGAAGAAAAAGCTTGCGGTTGACTGACTCTAAACACTATTAAAGTTGTTAAACAAAAAACTATCCACTCAGGAATAAAAACAAAAAAGATCTTCCTATAACACTTCTGGTTAGAAGTAAGAAAAAAAATGACTTGAGCAAGGAAAGCCAAGCCAATGATTGGCGCAAAAAGGGCAGCGGAGATTTTGCAAGCAAGAGCCAGTCCGAAAGAGACACCAAGGGCAAAGCTAATTGCAAGTTCAGGGTTAAAAGTTAAAAGTTTTCTAAGGGGAGAAGGAGAAAAAGATGAAATCAGAAGGACTAGAAAATAAAAAGATAAAACGATGAAGAAGTTTAAGAAAGTGTCCACGGCGAAGAAGTGGGAAAGTTGAATGGGTAGAACCATAGTTGAGTAAAGGAAAGCAGCAAGCAGCGCAGTATTTTGTATCTTGTATTTTGTATTAAGGGATTTTTGCGGATAGATTATCATCGCAACCAGATAGACGAGAAAGACAGTGCCGATGTCAAAAAGGGAGGAAAGAATTCTCCCAACAAGATGAATATTGCCGTAGTCATTATTACTAGATAAAACTCCAACGACTTTAGTTAGATTTATAGGAAAAGTACCATAGACGAAGAAAGAAAAATTATTATTATAAGGATTCATCGGGGATATTTGGGGATTTAAATACGTTAGGAAAGAATTTGGAATCTTTATTGCCGTTAAAACCATAGTTAGAAATCGTTCGTCCGGGTGAAGATGCTGGCCGGAATCCCAGTTAAAACCATAAAGACGGAAGAAAAAGGCCAGAAGAAGAACGAAAAAAATAGAAAAAATTTTGTTAAGGCGGGAATTAGTTTTATCTAAAGAGAATTTCATAATCGCTTGCTGTTAGTCTATCAATGTTTTTATAAATTCTAATTGTTGGGTGGTCGAAAACCGTAAAGGTTTCTTCCGCCTTTTCATCTTTAAATATTTTAGAATAAAAAGGCTCAATTTTGGCGATTTGAACAAATCCCAGCTTACCAGAAAATAAAAGTTCGTAATATTTAGCGGTTTTAGGATATTTTTCCGGTATTCTTAAATGATTAGCAAAGATTCTTCGTGAAGGCACAATAATATAATCCGAAGTTTCTAGATAATTCAAAAGTTTAGGAAAAAGTTCCGGGTCTTCGTCAAGGTGATAAAAGTCAAAGGAAACAAGAACGTAGCTATGAAGACTAAAAAATTTGTCAAAATTTGGAGTTGGGACAGGGATATCAACAACATTACCGGTGTCAAAGAGAATTTGAGAGTTGGAAGGAATATTTTTATAGATCCATTCAGAGGCGGTAAAACGAATATCAGGGTAAAAGTAAATGGAGGAAAAAAGAAGACCAGGAAAAATAGATAAAAGGATAATTAAATAACTTAAGTATTTTAAGTTAATTAGGTAACTTAAGAAAAAAGTAGCAAAAATCGGGAAAAAGGCAAAAATTGGCGCCATGAACCTCGTCCATTTACAAAAAAGGAAAGCTTGAGAGAAAAAATATACCACAAAAGCAGCATTAAGGATTAGAAAGGAAGTATCAAGGAAAGAAACTTTTTTTCTTTTTAGACTATTTTTAATTAATAAAACCAATGCTAGCAAAAACCCCAAAGTACCTAAAATAAAAATCGGCCAACCCAGCGCGTAGGGAAACACCTTTGTCAATTGAAACAAAACCAAAGGAGTCTTGATAAATTGCCTAGTGTAAAAGAGTACCGGCTTACCTTTAGCCACCGAAATTTCATAAAGCAAGGTTCCTCGAGATTGTGGGTATTTTAGAAAAAGATAAGGTGAGGTCAAAAAAGTTATTACCAAAATCAACCCCAAAAAAATTGCTAGATAAAAAAAATAACCAATCCTTTTTGTCCATTTTTTTTGTCTTAAGATTTGGAAGAAAGAGGCTAAAACAAAAGGCACAAAAAAAGTTGCCGCCGAAATTTTTGTTCCCAGGGCTATGCCCAATAACCCCGCTGCCCCCAAAAAATTCTTACAACTAGGTTTTTCTAAAATTTTTAGAGAAAAGAAAACTACTGCCAAAAAACAAAAAGCCAAAATTGACTCCGTTGTGCCAAAGTGGGCTATCTGAATAAGACCAGGAGTAAAAACAAGCAAAATCAAACTTAAAAAATGGTAAATTTCTTTTTCAAAAAGTTTCTTGGCAATTAAGTAGCCTACCACCAAAGTCATTACTGAAAAGAAAGCAGACCAAAAGCGTAACGCTAAAGTTGCTTGGGTAAAGGAAAGACTTTCTACTGCTTTCCCCTTTACCAACGACCAAAAAATTGTTCCCGTAAAATAGGCCAAGTAAAGTGGGAATTGGCCGTATGCATAAAATTCAGGGTCTAACTTGTTGCTTTCCAAACGAGTAATTGCCTCAGCCATATTTCTTTCATCTGGATGAAAAGGATAAGGCAATCCCCAACCTAGATTGTAAAAGCGGATGAAAGCCCCCAAGAAAAATATTAAAAAAAGAAAAAAGACTTTTTTACTCTTCTTTAAGAATTTCATAAGCTGCATACTTTCCCAATTCTATCGCATAATTTATTCCTCTATCCCAAGGATAGATATGGTGCATTGAAGCAAAAAAAAGCCCCCTTACTGGTGTCTTAAGCAAAGGAGGCGAATATTCTGGAGGAATTATTGGTTGAGCATACCAATCAGAAAAAAGAGAAAAATCAATTACCTCAGAAGAAAAGTCAAAATTAGGATTAATTCGTTTTAAAAAAGGCAGAAATTTTTCATAGATTTCTTTGCTGGATAATTTGAAAAAAGGATGATTTTGTGGATAATACCCACCAAGATAAAGCAAATGATCGCCATTGTAATATTTTGGGTCAATAAAATTAGTGTGTTCAACCACAGCGACAAACGGAAAAGAACTATCCGTAATATTTAACCAGTAAGTTCCTTCTTTTAAAAATTGTTTTTTCAGTCTTAGTAACAAAACCAAAGCCCCTACCGACTTTAATCTTTCTATTTCCTCTTGATATTTTTGGGGTAAATTGCTGGCGATTTTTAAAAAAGTTTGCGGGGAGGAACAAACAAGAATTTTGGCAAAATCACCCTTAGTTTTTAGTTCTTTAAGCTTTTTAATTTCAGTTCCGCAAAAAATTCTCCCACCATTTTTTCTTATTTCTTCCGCTAATTTTTCTATCAAAACCGCGCTTCCCCCTTTGAGATAACCTAATTTTTTGCTCCTTTTTTTAATTCTTGCCCAAAACCAAGCCAAAGAAACACTTTGCGCCATTTCTCCAAATTTAGCTTTCAAAAGCGGTTCCCAAATCAAGCGATAAACCCTCTCCCCGTAGTATTTTTTTAACCACCAGCAGGCGGTTGTTTTTTGCCATCCTTTCCCAAAAGGACTATATTTTAAAAAACTCGTAACCAGACCAGTTTTTATTTTTTCCTGCCAACTTAAGAGAGGAAAACTCAAAATTGCCCCCGCTGTATCAAAAGGATAAATTTTTCCTTCACAAAAAACAGAAGTTTTGGGGTTTTTAAAAAAAATTTCTTCTTTCAGATTTAGATCCTTAAGTAGGTCCAACAATGCTTTATCTGAAGGGAAAAAATGATGGTAGTATTTTTCCAACGTCCAATCCCACTTTTCTTTTTTTATTCCCCCCGCCAATCCTCCAAGCTTTTCCTCTTTTTCAAAAACAAAGACTTTTTTTCCTTTTTTTGTTAGAAAATAGGCAGCGGAAAGACCACAAACCCCGCCGCCAATGACTGCAATTTTTTTTTCCATATTTTGCTCAAAAAACAAACAAGAAATTTATCTTCACACCCTCGAAATTACATAGTGCCAATTTAACTATTTCTTTCGTTGCTTTTCCAGTTACTCTTGAGACTTTTCTCTCTTTAATGAAACGCAAAGAACACCCCAATTATAATCATAATAATTCCTCCTGCCAAGAGAGCTTCGGTAGGCAAAAAAGTTCCCGGTCTTAAGGTACCGCTTTCTGTTGAGGGAACTGTCGTCCTTTGGATGGGAGTAATAGTGGCTGTTATTAAAGGAGTCGGTGATGGTGTAATTGTAATTTTTAAATTGGGGGTTGGCGACAAACTGCCAGTAGTTGGAGTTGGCGAGGGCGAAGTCAAATTCGCCGAAGGAGTGGCGGAGAAAGAAGGCAAATTACTCTCGCCGGCTGCCAAAACATAAAAGATTCTTTTTACCGATTGGACAATGCCATTTTTATCAATATAACTAACAGTAATAGTATGCTCCCCCGGTGACAAAGGAGTATTCGGAGACCACCTCCATTCCCCTTTATTATCAATTTTAGATTTTGTATTAATCTTTTCTGCGGACTCAACTGTTATTGTTATTTCTCGGTCTTTAGGGCCCAAGCCAAAAAATTCTGGTTGGTGATTATTTACTTCCTCTTGTTCTTTTGGATATAAAATCATAAGCTCTGAGTCCTCTGTTGACACCTTGCTGTTATTGAGTTTAAGAAGCTCTTGAGAAAAAGATGATTCTATTAGTTTGGGCGTGGAAGTAGGAGAAACAAATTGCTCTATAAAGTTTTGGCTTTTTCCCAGGACAATATCTGGAGCAGGGTTATCCATCTTGGTGGTTAGAATTGCGTCAGAAGATTTATCACCCTTTATTACCAAAATTTCCTCTATTTGATTTTCTTTATCGTAAGAGACATAATCTCTTAAATCAGTTGTCCTTGCCTCCGACAAAATGATTATCCAATATCCGTTTCGGTCAGTTAAAGCCGACTGAGTTATTGCGTTTGGTAAAGAGAGGAGCACTAACGCTCCTTCCACTGGTTGCCCATCCTCGGTAATAATCTTACCTTGGGCAATATCAGTTTCCTTTTTAATTTCTGTTTCTGGAGCCGTGGTTATTTCAAAAGGGACATCTTTATTGCCGTAACTCTTTCCCCCTGAGACTACCTTAAAGTAATATTTTTTTTGCGGAGAAAGACCATCTACCACCACAAAATGAGTTAAATACTCACCTTGAGTTTTTCCATCTCTAATGTCATTTTTAAAATTTCCCAAAGAAGGCGTTTCTCCAAAAGCAACACTACCATTTGTTGGCTCTGCCGTTACCCAAGAAACCACAAAAGAATTTGCCCCAATATTTGAAACTTTAATCTGGTCTGGAGCGGTAGTTGCTGAAGTTCCCAAAGAAGATCTTTTTTTTTGATTTTGTAAAAATATTCCCAATCCTACCAGGAGGAAAATCAACATTAAAGCAACCGGTGTTGGTAATCTTTTAGGCAAAGAAGCAGCTTTCATATTTTTCAACTTCCCTGTTTACTTTCTATTTTTTGGAAAATTTCCTCATCCAAAGAAGGATTAAGAATATCCATTTCTTGTGGTGACAAAATAGGCTTTTCTGTCTTTTTTAATTTTTTAAAAACGCTAATATATGTCCACAAAATTGCTACCGTGATTGTAAGAACTCCTAGGTATAAAAAAATTATAGACGATTTTTTTTTCATTTCTTTTGTTTTAACCAAAAAATTTTACCTTTTATTTCTGATTTGAGCGAAGGAGTAGTAGAAGTTTCCGCTTCTTCTTTTTTTTGATTTGCAGAAAGAGAAAATGTTTCTAGATTAACTATTCTTTTCGAGGTTTCTAAAAGATCAATCAGATCTTTGGCAGAAGCAAAATTTCCGTCTGCCTGAAGAGAAAAATCAGACGAGTAAAGTAAGGAATTCCCCGACAATTTTTTTCCCTCAGCTGATTTAGCAATATTAAAGCTTACCAGTAAATTTCCGGATGAACTAGAAGCTGTTTCCAAGTAATAAGAAAAGTTACCAAAATGCGACCTTTGAGGCAAAACCTCTTCCACTAAAGACAATTTGTTTGCGTATTTAACATAAACATTTTGAGCGGCTACCAAAGAATCAATCTTTTTCTGTAAAATTTCATTTGCTTTTGTTTTTTCTTTTATTTCTTTATTTAATTGCGCTATTGTCAAAATTGTTGGTCTAATTGCTACTAGAATAAAGAAAGCGGTTACAAACAAAGAAAAAGAGAGCCAGAAGAAAGAATGCGCCGTTTGGGTTCCTTTTTTTTCTTTTAAATTTTTCCACAAGGCAATTTTTGGTTTATTAATTTGGAAGCTTTCAGTCATTTGTTTTTAAACTCAAAATTAATAGTAAAGCCAATTTTATTAATATCCTCTTTTTCAGAACCTAGTTTTAAGGCTATATTTTGGAAGTCAGAATCCGAAACTAAACTTCTCACAAAAAGAGAAACCGCTCTTTCCGAATAAGCAGACCCATCGATGGTTATCTTATTCTCTTCAATACTAAATCTTTTAAAAGTAACCTCGCTTGGAACTTTTTGAATAATTTTCCTAATTATTGTGGAATACTGTTCGCTGGCGGCATAAAGTTCTTTAATAATCTTCAATTTGTTCTGGAGAGAACGAAAATCCTCTTCAAAAGCAACCGCAGAATTTACAATCGCTTTTTTTTCATTTAACTCGTCAAAAAGATTGGCTAACTTGGTGTCAAAATAAAACCGGGAAAGGAAAGCGCAAATTACCACAAATTCGGTCAAAACTACTATCCACCTTCCCACGTTTACCGACCAGTTTAAAAATTCTTGCAAATCTACTACTTTCTTTTTCTGGGGAATCAGGTTAATTCCTTTTTTGGCAGGCATAACTTAAGTATAGTCGAAAAGAAGAGGAATTGTCAAAGCGAATTTTAATTTAAAAGCAATTTAAGAATGCTGTTTTTTCTCTTTCTGTTTTTCTTTGGCGGCTTTTGCTTTCGCAAATATTGCCAGCTGGCTCTTTAACCGTTTGCCCTTGTTTTTGTGAAAGATATGAACTTTGACCATTTTATCCACCATCGAATAAATTTTAGGCAGTAGGTCAAGGTTCCCCCGTTTCTTAAATTTTTTTATTTCCTCCTTGAGAAGTTTTATTTTCGCTTTATTTGCCGCTGTTCTTCTTTTGGTTTGTCTTAAAGCTTTTTTGGCGCTTTTTAAAATAGGCATTTTTATAAAAAATTGCTAAAAATTATTATACGCTTATTATACAAAATTCCTCCTTTAAAAAGCAATGAGTTTTTCATATACTCTGACAAGAGGGATGAAAACTAAACAAATTTTAGACAATGGTCGGCAGCTTTTGATTCGTCGCCAAAGCGGAATTTTTTCCGCCGCGTTGGTTATTTCTCTTACTTATGGGGCTTCTATGCTTCTGGGAATTCTTCGGGAAAGACTGCTGATGTCTCGATTCTATCTTTGTTGCAAAGAACAGCTTGATGTTTATTATGCCGCCTTTCGTTTGCCTGACATGATTTTCCAGTTAATTGTTGTCGGCGCTTTGTCTGCTGCTTTTATTCCAGTTTTTTCTGATTATTTAGAAAATGACCAAGAAAAAGCCCACAAGCTTGCTTCTACCTTGATTAATATTCTTTTTCTGTTTTTTTTGATTTTTTCTTTAATTATTTTTATCTTTGCCCGTCCCTTTTCCGATTTAATTACTGGAAATTTTACTCCAGAGCAAATTGACCTTATGGCTTCAATGACCAGAGTAATGCTTTTGGCGCAAATCTTTTTTTTGGTTTCCAATTTTTTGGCGGCAATTCTTCAATCTTATCAAAGATTTCTGTTGCCTTCTCTTTCCCCTCTTATCTATAATCTCGCCATTATTTTATCGGTTTTGCTTTTCTCTCGGACTTTAGGGATTTGGTCAGCGGTAATTGGTGTAGTTTTTGGCGCCCTTCTTCATTTGTTAATTCAAGTTCCCTTAGCCTTCTTGCTTGGCTTTCGTCCTTCTTTTTCTCTTGATTGGTCTGAACCTGGAGTAAGAAAAGTTCTCAAATTGATGTTTCCCCGCACTCTTGCCTTGGCTGTTAGTCAAGTTGAGGCTACAATTTCCGTCTTCTTTGCCACTTCCCTAAGTCCAGGTTCGTTAACTATTTATTATTTAGCTCAAAAATTAATAGATTTGCCAGTTCGTTTGGTCGGTACTTCAGTTGGTCAAGCAGCTTTGCCCGCGTTATCTTTACAACTCGCCCAAAAAAGAAAACAGGATTTTAAAGATACCTTTCTAAGATCTTTTGAACAAATCCTTTATCTTTCCTTGCCCATGACTGCTTTGTTTTTAGTTCTTAGAGTACAACTGGTCCGATTTGCCTATGGTTCCAGAAATTTTCCTTGGGTAGCTACTATAATGACCGGAAGGACTTTGGCTGTTTTTACTTTATCCGTTTTTTCTCAATGCGCGATTCAAATTCTTGTTCGCGGTTATTACGCGCTTCATGATACCCGCACCCCGTTTTATCTTGGCTTAATCTCTCTGGTGGTAAATGTCAGTTTAAGCGCTTTTTTTGTTTTTGGTTTAAACTTAGGCATTTTAGGTTTGGCTTTCGCCTTTTCTTTAACTAATTTTTTAAATATGCTTCTGCTTTTACTTTTTTTTGATTTAAAAAAAGAAAAAATTATTCACAAAGAAAACCTAGTCAAATGGTTAAAAATGGTTTTTGCTTCTGTAATTGCCGGATTTTTTGCTTGGTTAACTATGAAAACGTTAGATAATTTTGTCCTTAATACCACCAAAACTTTGCCCTTATTGGTTTTGACCCTTCTTTCTTCTCTTGTTGGTTTAGGGGTTTACCTTTTATTTTCCTTAATTCTCAATCTGAAAGAATTTAATCTGTTTTTAAAGCTAATAAAGAAATTAGGCTTCTGGAAGGAATCTCTTTCTTCTGTTGAAGAAATGATTGAACCTACTTCTTCACCAGGCAGCGGTTTATAAAAACATATTTTAGATTTTTAAAATCTCAATAAGATAAGTTCCCAACGGAAGAGAAGTAAAAGATAATGTTAAGCTCCCTCCTTCAAAATAAATATCAAGCGGGTACGGTGTTAAAGGATCATGAACTTGGTCTAAAAAATACATTCTTGCTCCATAGCTTCCCGATGATGGCCGCAAAACTTTAACCTTTATATTTTTTTGGCCGAAAGATTGGTCATTTCTTGTTAGTAAAATTTTAAAATTTCCCTGTTTATCTGTTGTTCCAATTCCCGGCAAATTTCCCGACACTTTTTGTATTTGATAATTAAAAAGCTTGTTAAGAAAGATAAATGAATAATACCTCGGTTTTGCTGTAAGTCCTGTCTTTTCGTTAGTTAAAAGCCCCCACCTCCCCCAATATTGTGCCTGAGTTGGAGATAATCCATCCTTAATTTCAAAAGCGAAGATTTTATCGACTGAATTTTGTAAAAGAACAATTGTGGCTATCGTATGACTAGCATCAAAAAAAGAATCATGCCAAGAAGAAATTTCTGGTGTCGAACCCCATTCTGAAATAATAACTTCTGGTTTTGGAGTCATTTGAGTGAATGATGCCAAATTTTTGAGAGTATTTATCTCCCAAAGCGCTTTTTCTGGATTCTTCTGATAAGAATGCCAGGAAACAAAATCCATTCTTACTTTGTGCTGCCTTACTAAAGAAAGGAAAGTCTCCATCCAAAAATTTTTTAAAGTGCTTATCGCTGGCCCGCCAATTTTAAAGGGCTGGCAATTTTGACATTTTTCTGCCGCTTTGACCGAAGAATTATATAAAGAAAAATAAACCTCTGGCTCCATCTCACCAAAAAGGTCAGGTTCATTCCAAACCTCATAATAAACGTCAGGAATATTTTTCTCTTCCCTTCCGCTATACCTTTGGATTACCCTGAAAATCAAATCTTCCCATTCCGAAAAAGAGGGAGGAATTTCTGTAAGATTTTTAGATATCGCTCGGGGAAAGTAAGAAAGTGCCAAAAACGGTTTTGCTCCCAAATCAAGGATTTCATTAACCCTTTCATCTAACACGACAAAGTTATAAATCAACTTCCCGTCTGCTCCCCTTCTCACAATATCGTAAAAATCAAACAAATGATCAATTCTAATATACCCAGGCTCTAGGGCTTTAATTTCTTTTGCCGCCGGTGTTAGCATTGCAGCTGATTTTTCCCCTCCTTGAGCAAAATTTTTCCAAATTGGGAGTAAAGGTTCTGTGGCTGTGGTTGTAAAAGTTATTTCCAGTGGCGTTTCTTCCGCTTTTTTAAAAAGTATTTTTCTTTCCGAAAATTCTTTCAAAAAAAGATAAATCAAAATTGCGCAGAGTATCAAAATTAACAAGGAAAATTTGTTTTGTTTTTTGGAGAACTTCATTAGAACTATCTTAGCATAATTTCCCGATCCCAATCGTAATGTTAACTTGTATAAACAGTCTTGACAAGGTTTAGCAATCATGTTATATTAGTGCTAAATTAAAATTTCATTTTAAACCTATGCTTAATCTTACTGATCGTCAAGAAAAAATTCTCAAAGCCATTATTGAAGAATATATTGAAACCGCTTCGCCAGTGGGTTCAGAAACTGTTGATAAAAAATATAATCTTGGTGTTTCCCCCGCGACTATTAGAAATGAAATGGTTGTTTTAACAAAGCAGGGCTTTCTTAAAAAATCTCATTTTTCTTCTGGTCGTTCTCCTACTCCTCTCGCCTTGAAATTCTATGTCAATAATTTAATGAAAGAGCAACAATTGCCCGTTGCTGAAGAAGTGGCGGTAAAAGAAAAAGTTTGGGATTATCGGCATGAGCTTGATAAATTCTTGCGGGAAATGACCAAAGAACTTGCCCTCCGTACTAAAGAAATGGCAGTTACTGCCACTGAAGATGGGGATCTTTATACCGCTGGTATGGCCAATATTTTAGATGATCCAGAATTTTTTGATATTGATGTTACCAAAGCCTTGCTTTCTTATCTTGATATTGATGAATTTTGGAATAACTTACTGAAGAGAACTGAAGAAGGAAGCTCTTTAGAAGTTCTTCTAGGAAGCGATTTAGGTAATGAGATTTTTGAACCTTGTGGTTTTGTTTATCGATACTTTAAGGCTGGTTCAACCAAAGGAGCAATTGGAGTTTTGGGCCCAGCCAGACTCAATTTCCGTCGGATTTTTCCCACCGTGAGATACTTTGGTGAATTAATTGACGAGGTTTTTGGAGGTTGGTAAAATGACGACCAAAAAATCGCCCACAAAAGAAGAATTGGAAGAAAAAATTTCCGAGTTAACCAATAATTGGAAACGCGCCTTGGCTGATTATCAAAACTTGGAAAAAAGATATGATAAAGAGAAACAAGATTTTGTTCAATTTGCCACCTCAGGCTTGATTTTAAAATTATTATCAGTTTTGGATCATTTTGAAAGAATTCAAAATTATCTTAAGGACGATGGTTTGGATTTGGCAATTAAAGAATTCAAAAAAGTTTTGGTGGAAGAAGGATTAGACGAGATAGAAGCCCTTGGGCAGCAATTCAATCCTATGGAGATGGAAGCAGTAGAAGTTGGCGAAGGGGAAGAGGGTAAGGTTTTAGAGGTCCTGCAAAAAGGTTATCGTCTAAAAGGCCGGGTTTTAAGGCCTGCCAAAGTTAAAGTTGGCCAAGTTAAAAAATTAGAACAGTAAAATTAGTTATAAAAGGAGGTAAATATGGGAAAAATAATTGGTATTGATCTTGGAACTACCAATTCTTGTGTTGCTGTTATGGAAGGTGGTTCACCTAAAGTTATTTATTCCGCCGAAGGACGTAATGTTATTCCTTCAGTGGTTGATCCAATTTCTCATGTTGTTGGCGATGTCGCAAAAAGGCAAATGGTTTTAAAACCCAAAACTACGATTTTTTCTATTAAAAGATTAATGGGAAGAAAGTTTACCGACCCCTCAGTTCAATATGATATTAAGTGGCTTCCTTACACCATTAAAGCTGGTCGGGATGGAATGGCAGTTGTTGAGGTAGAAGGTCGCACTTTTACTCCTCAAGAAATTTCTGCCATGATTTTGCAAAAAATTAAGGCTGACGCCGAAGCCTATTTGGGTACTAAAGTGACGCAAGCGGTGATTACTGTTCCTGCTTATTTTGATGATTCTCAAAGACAAGCCACAAAACAAGCCGGAGAAATTGCTGGTTTGGAAGTTTTGCGCATCATCAACGAGCCTACTGCGGCTGCTCTTGCTTATGGTTTGGATAAGAAAAACGCTCAGACAATTGCCGTCTACGATTTAGGTGGAGGTACTTTTGATATTTCTATTTTGGAATTAGGAGAAGGAGTTTATGAAGTTAAAGCCACCAACGGAGATACCCACTTAGGTGGTGATGACTTTGATAAAGTAATTCTTGACTATATTGCCGAAGAATTTAAAAAAGAAAATGGGATTGATTTACGGAAAGACCCTCAAGCCCTTCAACGATTAAGGGAGGCTGCGGAAAAGGTCAAAATAGAACTTTCTTCAGCTATGGAAGCCGAAATCAACCAGCCCTTTATTGCTCAAGGGAAAGATGGAAACCCCTTGCATTTAACCATGAAATTGACTCGCGCCAAGCTTGAAGAATTAGTTGATGATTTGATTCAAAGGACCATTGAACCGGTTAAAAAGTGCTTGGCTGATGCCGGGAAAGAAGTTAGCGATATTGATGAGGTTGTGTTGGTTGGAGGAATGACCCGCATGCCTAAAGTTTACGAAACAGTGAAAAAGTTTTTTGGCAAAGAACCCAATCGTTCTGTTAATCCGGACGAGGTCGTCGCCATCGGCGCTGCGATTCAAGGTGGGGTTTTAGGAGGAGAAGTTAAGGATGTTTTACTCTTAGACGTTACTCCTCTAACTTTGGGGATAGAAACCCTAGGAGGAGTAGCCACTCCTCTTATTCCTAGAAATACGACTATTCCCACCTCTAAAACCCAGATTTTTTCCACTGCTGCTGATAATCAGACTCAGGTGGAGATTAATGTTTTACAAGGAGAAAGACCAATGGCTGCCGATAATAAATCCCTTGGTCGATTTATCTTAGACGGAATTCCTCCAGCTCCCCGGGGAGTTCCCCAAATTGAGGTAACTTTTGATATTGACGCTAATGGCATTTTAAAAGTTACTGCCAAAGATAAAGCAACTGGTAAAAGCCAAAGCGTCTCTATCCGTGGTTCAACTGGTCTTTCCAAAGAAGAGATAGAGAAGATGACCCAGGAGGCGCAGCTTCATGCGGCTGAGGATGAAAGAAAGAGAAAACTGGTTGAAGCCAAAAATCAGGGAGAAAACCTAATCTATACCGCGGAAAAGACTCTTAAAGAAGCAGTCGCAAAAGTCAAAGAAGAGGATAAAAAAGCCGTTGAAGAAAAAATCTCCAGTTTGCGAGAAGTTCTTTCTTCTGACAGTCTGGAGGAAATTGAAAAGAAAACGGAGGAGCTTTCTGAAACCTTGCAAAAGGTAGGCGCCTCATTATACCAAGATCAATCAACCCAGTCAGGACCAAAAACCACTACCGGCTCAACAACAGAAGAAGAGAAAAAGCCGGAAGATGAAGCCGAAGAAGGAGAAGTTGTTCAGTAATTTAACTAATTCTACTAGATAAACGGCTTTTTAAATTATCTTACGAATCAATATGCCTGGCAAAAGAGATTATTATGAAGTCCTTGGCGTTCCCCGAACCGCTTCCGAAGCAGAAATTAAAGCTGCCTATCGGAAGTTAGCTTTGCAGTGGCACCCTGATCGTAATAAATCTCCTGAGGCGGAAACGAAATTTAAAGAAATAAATGAAGCCTACGAAGTTCTTTCCGATAAAGAAAAAAGAGCCGCTTATGATCAGTTTGGACATGCTGCTTTTGAACCTGGGGCAGGTTTTGGTGGAGAAACCGGACCTTTTGGTGGTAAAACCTATACCTATCGTCAAGGCCCTTTCACTTATACTTATACTACTTATGGGGGCGGTGAAGGACCGGATTTGGGTTTTGATTTTGGCGGCTTTTCTGATCCTTTTGAAATTTTTGCCCAATTTTTTGGAGGAGCTTCTCCTTTTGGCGCTGGTCGGGCCTCTCGAAAACCTCGATATAGCCTTTCCTTAAGCTTTATGGAAGCAGCTTTAGGCGCAGAAAAGGAAGTTGTGATTGAGGGAAAGAGAAGAAAAATTAAAATTCCTGCTGGTGTTGACGACGGTTCAGTGATTGATTTTAAAGATTTTTATTTAACTGTCGATGTTTTACCAGACGAAACTTTTCGGCGAGAGGGGTTAGATATCTATGTGGAAAAAGAAATTACCTTTCCTCAAGCAGCCCTAGGCGCAATTGTCGAAGTTCCCACTCTTACCGGCAGTCTTGGTTTGCGTGTTAGACCGGGTACCCAACCCGGCACCATGATTCGCTTAAGAGGAAAAGGGATTAAGGATGCCAAAACCGGAAGAATTGGTGATGAATATGTTCGTCTTAAAGTAGTTGTTCCCACCCATCTTTCGCGTCGCCAAAGGGAAGTACTTGAGAAATTTGAAGAACTTTAGCCCAACTTCTAAAAAGACCCCGGTTGAATAAGTTGCGAAACATGTAAGACGTAGTCGGTAAGGTATGTCTATAAAGTCTGTAACCAGTGCCAAAATTTGACAAGTTTAATAAAGGAAAACTAAAATAAAAAATGAGGGGTATAAAGCGGTAGTGATATATAGATCGATCAAAGGAGGATGCCGCTCTATTTTTGCTCTTCAAAGACATTTTATTACTAAATGTCCACAAAAAAGTTAGTTATCAATTTTTATCCCGATTCGGATATTAAAAATTTGGAGCCAGCGGTGGAGAAATATCAGGAGATTTGGAGAAAAGAAGGGAAAAGAATAGTCAAAATAATGGAAAAGGTTAGTGGACTGAAATTCAAAGAAAGCTTTATTAACGCCATAGTTTTCCAAGCAAAATTTCCCTCTCAATCTTCACCCTTATGCTTAAAAGCAGATTATCCAGACGAGCAAAAAGTTTCTTTTTTAATTCATGAATTAACTCATCGGCTTTTGGCGGGAAACGGTATTAGGCCACAGCAGGAAAAATTTAAAAGTGAAGAGGAAAAAAAGTTAGCCGTCCATAAGATTTTATATTTAATTTTATATGATATTTGGGTAGAGTTATATGGAGAAAAATTTGCCAAAGAAAGTGTTAAAAGCGAGATTAACATTCCCGGTACTGAGGTTTACAAAAAAGCCTGGAGATGGGCCTTATCTTTAAGTAAGGAAGAAAGAAAAGAAAAATTTTTGTCCCTCTGAGGTTACGAAGTATTTAAGATTCTCAGAAAGAAGTTTTATAACAAATTCCCCAAAATCTCAAATGTATGTAACCTGTACAAAGAATTGACCCCAAAGGAATTTAGTGGTAAACTTATGATGGTTAGAGTTAGAAATTGAAGGAAAGGCGAGAGGACTCGCCTTTTTAAGTAAGAAAGCAAATATGGCTAACATTAATATACCCAGAACAGAATTTGCCGCTGCTTTGGCGCAAGTCGCCAGTGAGAGGGGGATTGATCCCTCTGCGGTTCTTGAATCTATTAAATTGGCTATTTTGAGTGCCTACAAAAAAGATTATGGAGTGAAGGAAGGATATGAATACGAAGCAGTTATCGATGCCAATACCGGAGAATCCCATCTTTTTTCTTGGCCAGAAGGTAAACCAGAAGAAAAGAAGGAAATAACTCCTGCAGGTTTTGGTCGGATTGCTGCCCAACAAGCGCGCAACGTAATCGTCCAAAAAATTCGCGAAGCAGAAAAAAATACGATTCTAGAAGAGTATGAAAAAAGAGTTGGTACCTTAGTTAATGGCCTTATTTTGCGTTTTGAAGGAGAGAATATTTTGGTTGATTTGGGGAAAGGAGAAGCCATTATGCCTCCTTCTGAGCAAAATCGGGCAGAAAACTATCACCCCAACCAAAGACTTACTTTTTACCTCGAAGGGATTCGTGAGACCAACAAAGGTCGGCAAATAATTGTTTCTCGTACCCATCCTGGCTTAATTGAAGGGCTTTTCAAAAGAGAAGTTCCCGAAGTTTCTTCTGGAGCAGTAGAAATCAAAGCTATCGCTCGCGAACCCGGAAGCCGCACCAAAGTGGCCGTTTTTTCTAAACAAGTCGGTGTAGATCCTGTAGGCAGTTGTGTAGGTCAAAAGGGAGTTCGCGTCCAAGCGGTTATTGATGAACTTGGGGGAGAAAAAATTGATATTGTCCAATATAGCGAAGATCCAGAAAAATTTATCGTTGCTGCCCTGTCTCCTGCTGAAAAATTAACCGTCAAAATAGACGAGAAGAAAAAAACTGCAATTATTTCTGCTCCCGAAGACCAACTTTCTTTAGCTATCGGCAAAGGTGGACAAAATGCCAGACTTGCTAGTAAATTGACTGGTTACCGAATTGAAGTGGAAGAAGAAAAAAAATTACCTAAAACTAAGGAATCTCAAGAGAAAGAGGAGAAAAACCAAGAAGATTCCCGCAAATCAAATGAGTAAGGACAAAACAATTAAAATTTTTGGTCATAAAAAAATTGTGAGCCCAAATTAGCTTCTTTTTCTCTTGAGGCTACCACCTATTTTTTCAAAGGAGGGAAAAATGGCGCTTGGCGAAAAACCACCAGTGGTAACTATTATGGGGCATATTGATCATGGCAAAACTACCCTTCTTGATTATATTCGCAAATCAAGACAAGCGGAAAAAGAAGTCGGAGGAATTACTCAGTCAATTGGCGCTTACCAGATTAAAGTTAACGGAGAGAAAATTACCTTTATTGACACTCCTGGACACGAAGCCTTTACTAAAATGCGCTCCCGTGGCGCTCAGGTTGCCGATTTTGTTGTCTTGGTGGTTGCTGCCAATGATGGGGTAATGCCCCAAACCAAAGAAAGCATCCGGATTATTCAAGAAACCCAAACTCCTTTTTTGGTTGCTATTAACAAAATAGATCTTCCTGAAGCTTCCCCAGAAAAAGTTAAAAGCCAGTTGGCCGAGTTGGGAGTTTTGGTAGAAGGATATGGCGGAGAAATTGTTGCTGTTCCTCTTTCTGCCAAAACCGGTCAAGGCGTAGATCAACTACTGGAAATGATTCTTTTGTTAGCGAAAATGGCAGAGTTAAAAGCAGATCCCGAAGCTAGCCTGGAAGCCTTTGTTATTGAAGCCAAAGCCGATCGCTTTTGTGGCCCCTTGGTCAACCTGATTATCAAAAACGGGACCTTAAAAAAAGGCGATTTAATTCAAGCCGGAGAAATTGTCGGCAAAGTAAAAATGATTCGCAACGATTTAGGACAACCTTCAGATCAAGCTTTACCTGGTGATCCCGTTCAGGTTCTAGGTTTTCCCGAATTACCACCAGTTGGTTCAATTGTTACTCCGGCCAAAGTTTGCCCTCAAGCCTCCTTAACTAAAAGTTTATCAGAAAACAAAATTAATCTGCCCAAAGATGAAGAAGGAATTTTGAAAATTATTCTTAAAACTGATGTCTCAGGTTCGCTTGAAGCTTTGGAAAATTGTCTACCAGAAAAGGTTTGTGTTTTGTCAGGTTCTGTCGGTGAGATTACCGAATCCGATATTCTTCTGGCAAAAACTTTGGGTGCTGATATTTATGGCTTTAATCTTCCCCTACCTGGTCATTTACAAAAATTGGCAAAGACCGAAAAGGTAAGAGTGGTTACCTTTAAAATAATTTACGATTTACTTAAAGATTTGGAGGATCGGCTTACTGTTAATAAAGCTCCTCAGCCTCAAGCTCTTGGTAAAGCCAAAATTTTGGCAATTTTTGAGATGAAAGAGGGTAAAGTTGCTGGCTGTCGGGTAGAAGAAGGAAAAATTTCCAAAAACAAACCGGTAATTATTCAAAGAGGAGAATCTGTTTTGGGAGAGACAAAAATTGTTTCCTTGAAAGAGAAAAAACAAGATATCAATGAGGTTGAGGCAGGGTGCGAATTTGGAGCAATTTTTGCTGACAAACTTGATTTTCAGGTGGGTGATGTGGTATTATCCGTTAACCTAGAGTAAATTAAACTAGGAAATATGAACAAAGCTTATTCTTTTCCAGAATTACAGCAAAAAATTTCCGAGGCGCAAAAGATTTTAATCGCGCTGCCAAGCCAGCCATCTTTTGATCAAGTTGCCTCAGCCTTATCTTTGTTTCTCTCTTTACAAAGCTCCGGGAAAACAGTTTATGTTACCTGTCCTACTCCTATGACCGTGGAATACAACCATTTAGTCGGGATAGATAAAGTTACCGATAAAATTCAAGGCTCTGATTTAATTGTTTCTTTTGATTATCCTGCCGATCAAATCGAGAAGGTAAGTTACAACGACGACAATGGCAAACCTAATTTAGTTATTCAGGTTAAGAATAACGCTCCTCGTTTAAGTGAAAAACAAGCCCGCTTTTCTTACGCTGGAGCAGAAGTTGATCTGGTAATTGCTGTTGGTGTTCGCGACTTGAATCAAATTTCCTCAGTAAACGCCCTTCCTCAAAATTTAATCAATTTAGGGATCGATCCTAATACCTTTTTTCCCGACAGCCTTAATGTAATTGATCCCCAAGCCTCCTCTTTCTCTGAAGTTGCCTTGGGGGTTATTTCTGGTTTAGGTCTGCCTCTTGATCAAGATATTGTTCAAAATATTCTCAACGGCATTTGGGTAAAAACCAATGGCTTAACCCATTCCCAAGTTACCGCTGATACTTATGAAGCGGTGGCAATTTGTTTACGCTTAGGCGCGCAAAAACCCCAAACCACCCCTAAAAAAGCCGAAGAAGTTTCTCCCTCCCGCCGGATAGATGAAAGCAAACCAGGTAAGCAACCAACTTATTCTTTAAAAAATACCCCCACTCAGCAACCTAATGTGCAAGAAAATCCTCCCTCAGACTGGTTTGAACCCAAGATTTTTAAAGGCTCCAACGTCTAATTAAAAACTCTCTTAAAACTCCTTTTTTAAAATTTCATCTTTCTTTTCTCTGAATTTTTGCTAAAATAAGCCCAAGATGGTACCACCACAGCAAAATTTGCGAAAAATTCGTTTAGAAAAGTTAGAAAAACTCAAATCATTGGGAATAAACCCCTATCCCGCAAAGTACCCGCGAGAAGAAATCAGCCTTGTTAGGAAGAAAAAATTAGGTGACTTTGCCCAAACATCAGGAAGAATTCTTGCCTTACGCAAGCATGGGAAAATGACCTTTGCTGATTTGGTAGACAGTACTGGGAAGATTCAAATCTGTTTTCGTCTTGATAAAGTAGGAGAAGAAAAATACTCTTTATTAGAACTTTTTGATGTTGGTGATTTTTTAGGAGTAGCAGGCGAACTTTTCCAAACTCAAGCGGGAGAAATTACAATTCAAGTTGAAGATTTTAGTCTTTTGGCTAAGTCAATTCGCCCCCTTCCCTCCTCTTGGTATGGCTTAAAAGACATCGAAGAAAGATACCGCAAAAGGTATCTCGACCTTTTGTTGAATCCTTCGGTTAAAGAAATTTTTCTGCTTCGCTCCAAAATTATTTCCGCCATGCGTGAATTTTTAGACAGCCGGGGATTTATTGAGGTGGAAACTCCCACACTTCAGCCTCTTTATGGCGGAGCCAACGCTCGGCCTTTTGTCACCCACCACCATGCTCTTGATACTGATTTTTATTTAAAAATTTCTGACGAGCTTTATCTTAAAAGACTTATCGTTGGCGGGTTTGATAAAGTTTACGAAATTGACAAAGATTTTCGCAATGAAGGTATGGATAAAAATCATAGTCCCGAGTTTACCATGATGGAATGTTATTGGGCTTATGCTGATTATCAAGACATGATGCGCCTGGCAGAAGAAATGGTGGAACATCTTGCCAAAAAGGTCTTAGGTAAAACAAAGATTAATTATCAAGGTCAAGAGATAGAGCTTAAAGCTCCCTGGCAAAAATTATCAATGAAAGAAGCAATTCGTCAATATCTTAAAATAGATGTTGATCAGCTTTCTGACAAAGAACTTCTTTTAGAAATTCAAAAGAGAAATTTAACTTATGAAGAAAAACCCACCCTTACTGGTGTAACCAAGGGCTTTAAAAGGGGAGTAGCGATTGCTACTTTGTTTGAAGCAGTTGAACCTTTTTTGATTCAACCTACCTTTATTTTGGATTTCCCCAAAGAGACAACTGCCCTGTGCAAGCCGAAAGCTTCTCACCCTGATTTGATTGAAAGATTTGAACCTTATATTTGTGGCCGGGAAGTAGGTAACGCTTACTCTGAGCTTAATGATCCTCTTTTGCAAAAAGAATTTTTTGCCGAGCAGGTTAAAGCCAAAAAATCTGGCGATGAAGAAGCCCATCCTATGGATGAAGATTTTGTTGAGGCTTTAGAATATGGTATGCCGCCAACCGGTGGTTTAGGAATTGGCGTTGATCGGTTGGTAATGATTTTAACCAACCAACCCACTATTCGCGATGTGGTTCTTTTCCCAGCAATGAAACCCCAAATACCAGTCAAAAACAAAGATTAATTTTGCTATGAAAGGAAAATTTATTGTTTTCGAAGGGATAGACGGTTGTGGTAAGTCTTTACAAACCGAACTTTTGCGCCAAAATCCTCTTTTTTCTTCCTGTATTTTTACCAAAGAACACACCACAGGCGTAGTTGGCCAGTTAATTGATAAAGTTCTCCAAAAAAAGATTATTTTGGATCCCTTGGCTCTCCAACTTTTATTCGTAGCCGATCGTATAGATCATTTAAAAACCCTTATTCATCCCTCTTTAGACCAAGGTCTTAATGTAATTTCCGATCGTTATTTTTGGTCAACCGTTGCTTACGGCTCTTTAGTTGCCGATAAAAAGTGGCTCCTGCAGATTAATAAATCTTGTTTAATTCCCGACTTAGTAATCTTACTTGATTTGCCTCCGCATGTCGCTCTTCAAAGAATTTCCCACTCCCGCCTTAAAAAGTCTCTTTTTGAAAAAATGACCACCCTAAGTCAGGTGAGAAAAAATTATCTTTGGTTAGCTCGCCGATTTGCTAATTCCTGTTTGGTAGTTGACGCTACTCAAAGCCCGGAAAAAATTCACGAAATCGTAGCCAAGGCGATTGCTTCTTTCCAAAACCCCTCCCGGGCAAGCTCACCAAAATTCCACCTTGCTTAATTGTCAAAAATTTAATATAATTTGCTTTGGTTAAGAAAAAAGAAGATAAATATGGCTCTTGATCCTATTGAGAAAAAGAAAATCATCGAAAAATATGCTACAGCCAAAGGAGATACTGGTTCTCC
>Ga0123519_10001836_pt1 | contig 36235 bp, 26 predicted proteins | sample YelNatPaOPRAMG02_FD_87396 | JGI IMG/M metagenome (GOLD analysis project Ga0123519, IMG submission 87396) | Hot spring microbial communities from Yellowstone National Park - Yellowstone National Park OP-RAMG-02 (version 2) | ecosystem: Environmental > Aquatic > Thermal springs > Hot (42-90C) ... | reverse complement strand
GAATTTTCATATTTCTCTCCCGTATTAATTAATTGTTATTTTAAGTAAATCATTTTCTTAACCTGAGCGAAACTACTCAGGTTTAATCTATAAAACAAAATTGAGTTAGAAAGTGAATAATTTAATCTATTTATATCAAAATGAATTTCATTCAAACCTTTTTGCAAATTATCTGATTCAAAAATCTTCTGACCCAAAACATCAAATACTTCTATCGTTAAATTTGGTTGATAAAATTTTTCCGGCACAAACACTTTAATCACCGTGGATGAATTAAATGGATTTGGAAAATTCTGAGATAAAATTATTTCATTTTCAGAGATTAAATTTTCTTCAACAAGAGTTGCTTGATCAGCATTTACAACTTGATTTGGCAAAACTGTTACAACTCTTCGATACAAACCATTAAGAGCAGTGATTGTGTAAGTTCCAGGTTTTGCATCACCAATTGCATAATTTTCCTGATAAACTTCATCACTACCAATGTATGGATCAGAAAAGTTATAAGTCAAAGCGTAGGAAAAAGTTGTGTATGGTGGTCTCGGTTTTGGATCGGGAGTGATATCAACTCTTGTTTTATTTGGTGCATTTGGAATTCGACCATAAATAGCGCCCATTCCTTTTATTCCACACCAGAGTTCAGCATTTCTTCTCGAACGAGGCGAACTATAAGAAACCGATACTGATCTAATTTCAAAATGTAAATGTGGACCTGTTGAGTAACCTGTATTTCCACTAATTGCAATTGGTTGTCCTTTTACAACATTTTGATTTTGAACAACAAAAGGTCTTTTGAGATGCATATAAAGAAAGTAATAAGTTTTGCCAGCCCATTGTGATTGAATAATAATGTAATTACCTCCGCCATTTGGTTCATATCCTCCGATCGTATCGTTTGGATTGTAACCTACGAAATAGACTAATCCATCAGTTGCTGAGAAGACTGTGTCGTATGCAATTAAATAATCAATTCCCAGATGTGCATAATTTGGATCACTGATATTAGGTTCGCCATAAAGATATGAACCATTTGCTTGAATGTTGTCTTTTACAGGCCGATTTATTCGAAATGTTTGTCCGAAAAAATTTTGTGAAAAAATAAAAATCACTATTGAAATAAAGAGTAAATTAAATTTCATTTTCAAAATGCTAATACTGAATATTCATCATTTAATTAAAAACAAAAAAGGGACTAATGTTTTAGTCCCTCACTTTGAATTTTTCAGAAAACAAATCCTTAATCAAGTTCAACCTGACTTAATCTTTTGGGTCCGGCTTCAATAACTTCTTTTGAACAATGTTTTGCATAAAGTTTGAAGTTCTCTATAAATCTTGCAGCAAGCGCATCATATTTTCGCCAGTATTCTTTTTTATCTCCCCAAGATGATGCCGGATCAAGAACTTCTGAAGGAACATCGGGACAACTCATCGGAACTTCAAAGCCAAACAATTTATCTTTTCGATATTCAACATTATCAAGCTTACCTTCAAGAGCTGCATTTAATAAATTTCTTGTATGGCGAATACTAATTCTCTTTCCAACTCCAAATCTTCCTCCGACCCAACCTGTATTAATTAGCCAAACCTTAACATTATATTTTAACATTCTCTGTTTCAACATCTCAGAATATTCAAATGGATGACGAACCATAAAAGGTGCACCAAAGCAAGCACTGAATGTAATTTCTGGTTCAATGCCAAGTCCAATTTCTGTTCCAGCAATTTTAGATGTATATCCACTAATGAAATGATATTGAGCTTGTTCTGGAGTTAATCTTGCAATTGGTGGTAAAACACCCTGAGCATCGCAAGTTAAGAAAATTATATTTTTTGGATGAGAGTGAACATATCCTTCTGGAACTATATTTGGAATAAATTCAAGTGGATAAGATGCTCGAGTATTTTCAGTAATTTTATCATCATCTAAATCGATATGACGAGAAACAGGATCGAATACAACATTCTCCAGAATTGTTCCATATCTTTTTGTGCAAGCATAAATTTCTGGTTCGTTTTCAGGTGAAAGACGAATTACTTTAGCATAACAGCCCGCTTCGAAATTAAATACTCCCTGAGAACTCCATCCGTGTTCATCATCACCAATTAATCTTCTGCGTGGATCTGCTGAAAGAGTTGTTTTACCCGTTCCACTTAATCCGAAGAATAAAGCTACATCACCATCCTTTCCAACATTTGCAGAACAATGCATTGGTAAAACATCTTTGAAAGTTAAAAGATAATTCAAGACAGTAAAAACTGATTTTTTGATTTCACCGGCATAAAGTGTATTTGCTATGATAGCCATTTTTGAAGCAAAGTTGATTATAATTGCCGTGTCTGTTCTTGTACCATCAATTACAGGATCAACTTTAAAACCCGGAACCGCAATAATTGTAAATTCAGGGACAAATTTTTTGAGCTCATCTTTATTATCAATTGTAATGAACATATTTCTTGCAAAGAGACTATGCCAAGCTTTTTCTGTAATTATTCTAACTGGCATTCGGTATTCTGGATCAGCACAAGCATAAACATCTTGAACAAACAATTCTTCACCTTGAGCCCACGCTTGTAATCTCGCAAAAAGTTGATTGAATTTCTCAAGACTATACGGTCGATTGTAAATTCCCCACCAGATATTTTTTTCAGTTGATTCTTCTTTTACGATAAATTTATCAGCAACGGCACGAGCAGTATGTTTACCTGTAAAAACTAAAAGTGGTCCACCTTTAACAAGTTTACCTTCATTTCTGAAAATTGCTTCTTCATACAAAGCTTCTTCAGGCAAATTCCAGTATACTCGATCAAGAAATGTCAATCCCTGATGTTTCAATCTGAAATCAGAAGCAAGTTCCATTGCTTCTTTCGATGCGGGTGTGTTGAATTCTAAATATTTGCTCATGCCCAGTCCCTCACAAGTTTTCTATCGCCAATGTAAAGTTCGTTTGGTGCATTTGGATCAATTGCCCATTTAATTCTTTCAATTCCTTCTTGAATCTCTTTAATTGTTCCAGCAAAGCTCAGTCTGATATAACCTTCCATTCCAAATTCAACTCCTGGAACAGTAAGAACCATAACTTTGTCTATTAAAAGTTGTGAAAGTTTATGTGAACTTTTCTCATAGGCACTGAAATCTGCAAAACAATAAAATGTACCATCTGGAACTTTGAATTTAACTCCATCGATTGTTCTTAGAAGATCACACATTACATTTCTATTATTCTCCAGAGTAACTCTTAAATTCTCTACACTTGATTGAATTCCGTTTAATGCACCAACAGCTGCAAGTTGAAGAACTACTGAAGGTCCACCAGTTTGATGTCCTTGAATGTTCGCCATTGCTTCAATGATTTTTTTATTTGCAACAGCCCAACCGATTCTAAAGCCAGTCATTGCATATTGCTTTGAAACACCATTGACTATAATCAACTTAGAATTTTCATCTCTCTTTTTAGCGAATTCCCAGCAATTTATTGGCTTTCTTCCATCAAAGATTAAACGATGATAAATATCATCCATAATTAGATAAAGATCTCGTCTTTCGCAAAAGTCAACAATATCTGCAATAAATTCTTCTGAGTACATTGCACCAGATGGATTATTTGGTGAATTGATGATAACAGCTTTTGTGTAACTTCCAACCCTTTGTTCTATATCCTGAATTCTTGGATAAAAAGAACCATCTTCGGGATAAGCTGGAACACCAATTGCACCACAAAGCTTTGCCATCTCTGGATAACTAACCCAATATGGTGCAGGATAAATTACTTCTTCCTGTGGATTTAAAATCGCCTGAAGTGCAACCATTATCGCTTGCTTTGCACCACTCGATGCAATTACATTTTCTGGCGCAACTGAACGATTGTAGAACTCTTCAGTATAGCGAATGATTGCTTTTTTTAATGCTGGAATTCCATCTGCTGGGACATATCTAACTTCTCCCGAATTTAAATTTTGAACAGCAGCAAGAATCGCATCAATTGGAGCTCGACTTTTTGGTTCGCCAACACTAAAGTTGATTACAGGCTCACCTTTCTCACGAAGTATTTGAGCTTTTTCATTTAAAGCTAAAGTTGGCGAAGCCTGAATGCTTTTTGCAATATAACTTAAACTCATACTTACACCATTGAATTTTTGAGTGGGAGGAAATTTTGAAATGAGTGTTTAAGAAATTTCATAAAATATTTGTAAAAATTTCAACCAATATTTTCATCAAAATCTAATTTGTTCTAAACAAAAATACTAAATAAAAAGCACATCGTCACGGAACACAAAAAATAATTGGATGGAAATTAGACTTCCATTATTTCTTTTTCTTTGTGTTCGAGTAACTCATCAATTAATTTAATGTATTTGTCTGTTAATTTTTGAACTTCGTTTTCTGCTCGTTTTCTTTCGTCTTCAGAAAAATGTTCTTCTTTTTCAAGTTTTCTTAAATGTTCTATTGAGTCTCTTCGAACATTTCTTACAGCAACTCTACCATCTTCAGCAAATTTTTTGCAAAGTTTAACCAGATCTTTTCTTCTTTCTTCGGTTAATGGTGGAATTGGAATTCTAAGTACATTCCCATCATTTATTGGATTAAGTCCAAGCTCTGATGATTGAATGGCTTTCTCAATTGACTGCAATGCAGATTTATCCCACGGTTGAACTACCAGAGTATGAACATCTAAAACCGAAACATTTGCGAGTTGATTAAGTGGAAGAACTGAACCATAATATTCTGCTTTAATTCCATCGAGAAGAGCTGTTGTTGCTTTACCAGTTCTGATTTTTGCAAATTCCTGTCGAACAACCTCGACAGATTTTTTCATTTTCTCTTCAGCTTCTTTCAAAACTTTGTTTATCATAACAACCTCAAATTTTAGTGAGTTTTTACTTCGAGGTCTACTTTTGTTCCAATTTTTTCACCAAGAACAATTCTTTTAAGATTACCCGGAACATTCATATTAAAAACAATGATAGGGATTTTGTTCTCTTGACAGAGAGTGAAAGCGGTTAGATCCATCACTCTTAATCCCATCTTTATCACATCCATATAATTAATCTCAGTGAATTTAAATGCATCAGCATTCTTTTCTGGATCTGAATCATAAATTCCATCTACACGAGTTCCTTTCAATATTACATCAGCGCCAATTTCAATTGCTCTTAAAGCAGCAGCTGTATCAGTTGTAAAATATGGATGTCCTGTCCCAGCACCAAGTATTACAATTCGACCTTTTTCAAGATGACGAATTGCCCTTCTACGAATATACGGTTCAGCAATTTCTTCTATTCTAATTGCAGAGAGTAATCTTGTATGAATATTTCTTTTTTCAAGTGTGCTTTGAAGTGCAAGAGAATTGATCAGAGTAGCCAGCATTCCCATCTGATCACCGGTAACCTGATCAAACCCTTGTTGTGTGCCGGCTACTCCTCTAAAAATATTTCCACCACCAATTACAATCGCAATTTGAACACCAAGATTTTTTACTTCAATGATTTCATCAGCAAGACGAGAAAGAACATTCGGGTCTATGCCAAATTTTTTCTCACCTAAGAGATCTTCACCACTTAGCTTAAGTAATATTCTCTTGTAAGCTACTTCAGGCATTATTTTTTCTCATCTGCTAAATGAAATCTAACAAATTGTTTTACTTTTACATCAGTCTGGTTAGCATCATTATAAGATTTTATCAATTCACCAACGCTCTTTGAACCATCTTTAACAAATGGCTGTTCGAGTAAACAAACTTCCTGATAAAATTTTTCTAACTTACCTTGAGCAATTCTTTCCAGAACTTGCTCTGGTTTTCCTTCATTGCGTGCTTGTGTTTTGTAAATTTCAATTTCTTTTTCAACTAATTCTTTATCAACTTCATCCCTTGATACGGTCATTGGTCTCATTGCTGCAACTTGCATTGCAATATCACGACCAAAAGTTCTAAAATCTGCAGGAACTGGTTTTGTATATTCAAAAATTACAAGCACGCCAAGTTTAGAACCAGGATGAATATAACCTACAATTGAACCAGTTTCAACATTAACTTTCTTAAATCTTGATAATTGAATTTTTTCGCCAATTTTTCCGACAGCTTCATTTATCAAATCAGTTACAGTTAATCCATTTACTTTCGCGTTTAATACTTCATCGACACTATTGAAATTATTCGCAAATACAAGATCAGCGATCTTATTTGCAAGTTCAATGAAAGCATCGCTTTTTGCAACAAAGTCAGTTTCACAATTTAATTCAATTATTGCTGCTGTCTTTGAGTCTTCACTTAATCTTGTAAGAACTAAACCTTCGTTTGCTGTTCTTTCTGCTCTTTTTGCTGCAACTGCAGCACCTTTCTTTCTTAAATATTCGATAGCTTTTTCAAAATCGCCACCAGTTTCTTCCAGTGCCTTTTTACAATCCATCATTCCGGCACCGGTTTTTTCTCTTAGTTGTTTCACTAATTCAGAAGTAATAGCCATTTTCAACTCCCTCTTAAAAATTAATTTTTATCAGACATTTTTTCTTGTTTATCAGCTTCAGATTCTTCTTCGGCTTTCAATTCTTTTGATCTTTGCTGACCTTCGATAATTTTATCAGCCATATATGTAACGATCAGATCAATTGTTCTAACAGAGTCATCATTTGCTGGAATAATATAATCAACACCATCAGGATCACAGTTTGTATCTACAATTGCAAAAACTGGAATCCCGAGTCGATTTGCTTCTTTTACAGCAATGTGCTCTTTTTTGATATCAACAATGAACAAAGCACCGGGCAAACGAGTGAGTTCTCTGACACCTTCGAACACTTTTTCAAGTTTTTCTTTTTCACGGGTAAGAATTAATCTTTCTTTCTTAACCATTCGATCAAAAGTTCCATCAACCATCATCTTTTCGATATTCTGAAGTCTTTTAATGGACTTTCTGATTGTAGTAAAGTTTGTTAGCATACCACCGAGCCATCTTTCACTAACCCAGTGCATTCCACATCTTTGTGCTTCACGTTTAATGATATCTTTTGCTTGTTGTTTTGTCCCGACAAAAAGAACTCTTTTACCTTCAGCTGCAATTTTTTCCATTGCATCGGCTGCAACTGCAAGTAATCTCTTTGTTTTATTTAAATCAATGATGTGAATCCCATTCTTTTCCATGAAAATGTAAGGTTTCATTTTGGGATTCCATCGGCGGGTTAGATGTCCGTAGTGAGCACCAGCGGCTAAAAGTTCTTGCAAACCAATTTCCACGATTTTAACTCCTTATTTTTGTTGTTAAACTTCTACTCGCTTCATCTTTGTCTGAGATCCCAGAACCAGGGACACACTCAGACAAATCCACGAGTATGCTCTTTTAATTGTAAAAATAAAATTAACGTTTGGAGAACTGGAATCTCTTTCGAGCTTTCGGTTGGCCGTATTTCTTTCTTTCGACCATTCGAGGATCTCGAGTGAGATATCCCAATTTCCTGAGTGTCGGACGATAGTCCGGATTAACCAAAACTAAAGCTCTTGCAATACCAAGTGAAATAGCTCCAACCTGACCAGTTGTTCCACCACCTTGAACATTAACTAAAAAGTCATATTTACCAACAGCATCTACTACTTTCAAAGGTTCTGTTGCTTTCATTGAATCAAACTTTGTCGGGAAGTATTCATTAATATCTTTTCCATTTACAACAATTTTCCCTGAACCGGGTCTGATTACAACTCTTGCAACTGATGTTTTTCTTCTGCCAACTGCAATTTTATCAACCATTAATCACTCCAACTTAAAATGTTAATACTTCTGGTTTTTGTGCCTGGTGAGGATGATTTTCACCAGCATAAACTTTTAATTTCTTAACTATTCTTCTTCCAAGTCTACCTTTTGGAAGCATTCCTTTGACAGCGTGTTCAATAACGAATTCAGGATGTTTTTGGATATATTCTTTGAAAGAAGTGAATTTAGCTCCACCGGGGTAACCTGAATATCTAAAATAAGTCTTAAGTTCTTCTCTTTTTCCAGTGAGACGAACTTTATCAGCATTAATTACAATTACATAATCACCACAATCTATATGTGGTGTAAAAATTGGTTTGTGTTTTCCTCTTAAAATTCTTGCAATATTGGATGCCAGACGACCTAAAACCTGGTCTTTTGCATCTACTATATACCACTTTTTCTCGACATCCACTTCTTTAGCAGATTTAGTGATTCTTTCCTGTTTCAATGATTAATCCTCCATGAATCAATACTTTTAGTCATTATTTAGCTTACAAAGTTAAATAAAAATGATTGGATTGTCAAAGAGTTGATTGAAATCGATTCTAAGAAATTCTTAATGCTTACATCAAATTTTTTAACCAATCCCTCTTTGAAAAAGATTGTTGATATGATTAAATTAAAATTGAAATAACCAACAAAGGAGCATCGTTATGAGAAAAGCAATTATACTATTCCTCACTTTTGTGAGCTATTCTTTTTCACAGCAATTCCAGCTTGAATGGATAAATCCTAAACCTACTGGAGCGAACTTGCTGGACGCTGAGATAATCGCACCAAATCAAGTTTCTATTTTTGGTGTAGCAGGCACAAATATAAAATCAAACAATGCATTGAATAGCTATACATTAAATTATATCGGAGACAGAACAGATATATGGGCTGTCCATTTTGTAAATTCATCAATTGGATATCTCTGTGGTGAAGATGGACTAATTATGAAAACCACAGATGGTGGATTAAACTGGGTTACTCAAAATTCGTGGGTAACAAGCCGTCTCTACGATATTAAATTTTTAAATCCTGATTCAGGATTTGCTGTTGGTGCAAGTGGACTTGTTCTCAAAACCACTGATGGCGGAAACACATGGGTAACAAGTTACTACCAGACAAGCACTATTTACACGATTGAGATCGTAAATAGAAATCTTGTTTTTGTTGGCTCGGCTTACACTGGTGGTCAACTTGCAAAATCTACTGACTTTGGATCAACCTGGACAGCGGTCACAACCTCTTTAATTACTTCTTCTGTTTATTCAATTTTCTTTTTAGATGAAAACAATGGATGGGTTGGAACTGCCTCAAATGGAATTCTTTACACAAGTGATGGCGGTTCAACCTGGACACAACAACTATCACTCTCAAATGTAGTTTACGATATAAAATTTAAAAACAATCTTATAGGTTTTGCGTCCGATTCAAAAGGTAATATTTATACAACTACAAATGGTGGATCAAATTGGTCTTCTTATTTAACTCCAGCAAAAAGAGCTTTAAGGGCAATTGCAATTGATGGAGACTACATTTATGTTGTTGGTGATGCAGGAAGTATGTATGTAAGCACAGATAACGGAAATACATGGACAGAGAAATTCTCCTACATTGGTCAAGCACTTGAATTTCAACGCAGAGTAATTTTTGTAAATGAAAATGTTGGTTTTATCTGTGGTGGTTCTTCTACAAGCGCAGATTCACTTGGTTATGTTCTTAAAACAACTGATGGCGGACAAACATGGACACAACTTCCATATAATTTCAAAACTCAACCTTATGGAATTGCGGCTCCAACAGAAAATGTGATTTACATATCAGCTGGTTCAAGCCTTGTTTTCAAATCCACTGATGGTGGTCTTACCTGGACTAAATCAACTATTTACTCAACAGCAACCACATTATGGGATATTCAATTCTATGATGAAAATATTGGATACGCCTGCGGATCAAGCGGCAGAATATTCAAGACAACTAATGGCGGATCAAACTGGACATTACTAACAAATCCATTCGGAACTTCAACTGTTTATTCAATGTCAATTTTAGATCCTTCAACAGTTATTGCCGTTGGAGTAAGTGCAAAAGCTTATAAAACAACTGATGGTGGATCAACTTGGACACCATTAAGTGCTGGCATACCAGGAAGTTATTTCATTGTTAGATTTTATCAGAATGTTGGTTACATTGGTTCGTATGTTTCACCTGCAGGTTATGTTTCTAAATCTACTGATGGTGGGAACACTTGGACTCCATTAACAACTTACCCAGGAACTCAGAGTGTTTGGGGAATTGCCGTTAAGGACACAAACACTGTATATGTAACTGATTTATATGGTTATGTTTATTATTCAACCGATGGTGGAAATAGCTGGGTTTCTGTTCCAAGAATTTTTGGAACCAACTCATTTTATTGCTCAGTAGCTGGTGATAAATTATTCATCTCAGGTTCAAATGGTGCAATTATAAAAGGATACACTCCAACAATTCCACCAGAGACAAGAAATGTAACCTATAATTCTGGTTGGAATATTCTCTCAGTTCCACTGAAAGCAAATGATATGAGAAAAACCTCTCTCTTCCCCGATGCAGTCAGTTCAGCTTTTGCATATAATGATGGTTACTACACAGAAGATACACTTAAAACTGGAAAAGGATACTGGCTGAAGTTCAACGATGCGGGTAGTGTTAATGTGGTTGGACAAAAAGTTCAAAATTATTCACTGCAATTACCTGCAGGCTGGAATTTATTTGGAACTTTTGATTTTAACATTTCGGCAGTTGATGTAGTAACCAATCCACCAAATATAATCGCATCAAGTTTCTTTAAGTATGATAGAGGATACAAAACAGCTGATATTCTTGAAGTTGGTAGAGGTTACTGGGTTAAATTAAGTCAACCTGGAACATTAACCTTCCCAACAGTTCTAACCAAAAAATCAGAACCATCTTCAAATATTTTTTCGGAGGCTCTGAAAATTTCGGTCACTGATAATGCTGGTAATTCGTCAAATCTTTATCTTGTTCAAAATCAAAAGTCAATTCTATTTGAATTGCCACCAAAACCACCAGCAGGAATTTTTGATGTCCGATTTGAAAACGATAAACTTGCTGAGCCATTCGATAATGAATACAAAACCATTGAAATAAACTCAGCAGTTTATCCAGTGACAATAAAAATTGATGGCTTCAATGCTAAGGTGATCGATTGCATAAATGGAAAAATTATTAATCAAGATTTGAAAGCTGGAGAAAAATTAGTTATTACTGATAAGAACATTTCTATTCTCAAAATTAAGCCTATCAATCTTGTTTATGACTTTGCTCTTTATCAAAACTATCCAAATCCTTTCAATCCTGTAACAACGATAAAATTTAGTCTCCCTGAAATTTCAAATGTTAGACTTTCAGTTTATGATGTATTAGGTAGAAAGGTTAAAGATTTGATCAACGAAAAACTTGAAGCTGGAATTTATTCCTTGAACTTTGATGGTAGTGAACTTGCATCTGGAATTTACATCTATCGACTTGAAGCCGGAAAGAATGTTTCAATTAAAAAGATGATGTTGATCAAATAAATTTGAGTTAACTGAAACAACAAAGGGCTATCTGATAAATTTTCAGATAGCCCTTTTTAATTTTAATGAAAAAGTCTCAGGGTGTGAAAGGATTATTTGGACCTTCAATTAAACGATTAATTGTTTTGATTACTTCGTTTTTAATTTCTATTTCCTGAGTTTCGTTTAATAAAATTTTGCAAGCATTAATTATATCAAATCGCTTTGGCGAATAATAATACCATCCAAGGGCTTCGATAACGGCCACTCTCAATTCTTTTGGTTTATTTTTATTGCTGGCTATTGCTATTAAAGAATCAACCGCATCTTCATAAATATATTTTCTGAATGTTCGAACATCAAATATTCTTTTTCGAAGGTTTAATGTATCGTTGTTTACAACTTCAAAAATTTCCTGCTCTCGTTTTTTATCTGGAATTCTGATAAAGAAATCGTTTCGGTCAAATCCATACTTCTTCTTCTCATTCAAAATTTTTTCGACTTCACGATTTATAATTTCAATCTTTTTGTCGGAGTTTAATAATTCCATTACTGATTTTGCATTATATCTCACTCTATCCGATTCGTCATCAAAAGAAGCACGAACAATTAATGGTAAAAATTCTTCTTTACCAATAAATCCCATCCATTGAATAGAAAATCTTCTAATTAACTCATTCGGATCATTGATTGAAATCATTAAAACCTCTTCGAAGTTTTTATCTCTTAATTGAGCAAGACACTTCAAAGCCATCAATCTTACATTTGGTGAATTGTCGTTCAAGTAGAAATTTTTTAAGTCCGATGAGAAACTTTCTTTTTTCAAATCAAAGATTCTCTTCAGTGCAAGCGTTCGAATAACAGCATCAGTTGAGCTTAAAAATTTTCTTAAGTCTTTTTCATTATTTGAATTACTCAATTCTTCAACTGCATATTTTGAATTTGAACGAAATCGAAAAGTTGGATCGCCGATTAAATGAGATTCCAGATAATTATTGAAACGATGCCATTGCCCCAATCTTGCTCCATAATTCAACAAACCGATTAGTTCTGTAACAAAAAGATCTTGAAGAACATTCACTGAATTACCAATTGCAGCAATTGTATTTCCATTTCCGAAAACATATTCTCCTGCTATGTACTCATCAAGATGAAATGAACCATTAAAACATTCATCAAAAATTACAAATTTTGGTTGCGGAGAAATCTTTCGAATATCATCAATATGAAGATCAAAATTATAACTTAAAATTGAATCCTGTTTTATCACTTCTTCATCAAATGCACCATCAAACCAATTATCAGGAACTCCAAAAGATTTTTTGAAATATTCTTTTGTCTCTTCAACAGAATTATTGTTTTCCTTAGCCGATCTTAACTTGCTTCTCAAATAGTATTTAATGCTTTCAATATTTTCATTCACATTTGATGCTTTCGGATAACTTGAAAGTAATTGTGCATCCGGAACTCCGTGAGCGTGAAAAATTGCAACATCCAATTCTGACTTCTCAAGTTCAGACATAATAATCTTTTTGATATCCTTATTCATCTCATAAAAATATTTTTTGAATCTACCACCAACTTTAAATGCTTCGGGAAAATGTTCCATTAAAATTTGTGTTTCATCAGACCAAGATGTAAGTGACTCTGAATTGTAACCATGACCAGTGAAAACAAGAACATTATTTAAAATCTCATTTTTATTTTTCAACTCTGATACTTTCAACAAATAATTTCTAATCTTTTCATACTTAAGCGAATCTGGTGATGGTTTAATTCGAGCTGTGTAAATTTCTCTTTCAATTCTTTGAGGAGATTCTGGCAAGAGCTTGTAATAAAAATAAAGAGTTTGATTGGTGTCCTGCTTGATGAATTCAAATTTCAAATCAAAGTCATCATAAAAACGATCGGAAGGTACAGAAGATTTTTTCCAGTCATATCTTTGCTCATCGAGTTTAAATGCAGAGGTTAAATGTTGAGCTTCTCTAATCATAGGAATTGGAATATCACCAATAAAAACTGCGCCCTCAAGTCGTGGTTTAGAATTATAAAGCTTTATGATCTCATTCTTGATTTCTTCAGGCGATTTCCAGTTATTGATTAAAACATAAGTTGCAAGATTGTCTTTCTCAATTGAGTTTTTGTATTTAATTACTGCATCATAAACTTTATCAAAAGTCACACTATCAATAAAAATCGCAAAGGAAGTTTTAGAGTTTATTCCGGGTTTTAAAACACGAATCTGAGCATAAAAAACTTCAACTGAAACTAATATGATCAAAAACAATATTTTAAATTTTCTCATAACTAAACCTTTCATTTGAGATAAATCATTTTCCTTGTGATGGTTCGATTATCAATCATTAATCTATAAAATAAAACGCCTGATGAGTTTTCACTTGACATTGAAAGTGATGAATTGTTCAAGTTGAATTCAACCTCATAAGTACCTGATGATAATTGCTTATCTATAAGTGTTGTAACTTTTCTTCCAAGCAGATCAAAAATTTCAATTTTTACATTCTTTGGATTTTTCAAATCAACAGGTATTGTAAATTTAATTCTGGTTGAAGAATTGAATGGATTAGGATAGTTATAACTCAAATCAAATTGATTAATTTCAATTTTCGTTTCTTTTACAGAAGTTATTTTCTCCGTTGCAATTAATCTTCCATCAGAAGTTCCAAAAAATGCTCTACCATTTTGATTTATAGCTGAAGAAAAAATTATAGCGGAATTTTTCAAAGAGAGATCTGAAGTCCAGGTCAAACCACCATCGGTAGTTTTCAAAATAGTTCCATCATAACATGCAACATAGCCAAGTGTATCTCCAAAAAAGTTCACAGTGTAAAAACTCGAATCAATTCCATTAATGTTGTGATTAACATAATACCAGTTCAAACCTTTGTCCGTTGTATAACAAATAAATCCAATTCCAACAACCCAAGCTTTATTTTCATTTACGATAAAAATGTCTTTAAGATCTTTTTTCGTTAAATAAGAAGGAAATGAATGAAAATTGAAAACAGTATCCCAATCTATTCCTCCATTTGTCGTTCTCATCATCCATCTCTGTGGTCCAGCAATAACTCCTGTATTTTCATCAAAGAACGCCATATTACCAGAAATGTAACCTGGACCATTCAGTGACTTTACTTGAAACCAGCTTTCTCCACCATCTGTTGTTTTATAGACATAATACTCAGGATAATCATTCAGACTCATCCACGCATAACCGATTTGATTTGTTGGAAAAGAAATTCCACCAACTCGATTTCTTGCATTGAAAGCAACTGGGTCAAGAACAGTTCGCCAGCTCTGTCCACCATCTGTTGTTTTTACAATGTGACGATTTTCTTTCAAAATAAATCCAGTGTATTCATCGAGAAATTGCATCGCGACTGATTCCCACATAGGAGGACTCGAGCGGTAAATCCATTCATCGCCATAAGCATCTTCGGAAAAATAGAAATCACTGTAACGAGTAAGTGCGTAACCTTTTGAACCAACAAATTGAATTGCATAAACAGGTGTTGGAGTAAATTGTCTGTAAAGTTGCCAGCTATTACCAAAATCATCTGAACTCAAAATGTGAGCTCCAGTACCAAGAGCGATTAACTTATTGCCGAAACCCGCAAGTGCTTTGAGTCCAAAAGAATAAGTTAGAAACGAAGCATTCCAGGTTTCTCCACCATCAGTTGTTCGAGTGATGTATGCGAAAGAAAATCCATTATTCCCAACAGCAATTCCTTCTAATGAATTCTTAAAATATGCGTCACGAACTCGGTCATAATTATTTTGTGGATATTGTGTTTTCTTAGCCCAATTCTTTCCACCATCAGTCGATTTATAAAGTGGAGTAACAACACCCCAGAATTCATTTCCTTCGCCAAGCGAAATCACATCAGTTGAATTTAACCAGTGAACTGATCTTTGATCACGGAAAAAATTATCATTAATTGGAGTTGATTTTAGCCAGGTCTGTCCACCATCAGTAGTATACCGTTGAGCATCTTTTTTATCGCCGACAACAACGCCGAGGTTGTCATTATAAAAATCAATATCATACCATCTGGAAGCTGTTGTTGCAGAAACAAGTGAATCTTTCTTAGTCCAGGTTAATCCACCATCGGTTGTGCGCATAATGTATACAGCTTTGTATTTACCAACTGAAATATGTCCAACAAATGGACTCGTAAAGTATATCGCATCGAAATAAGTAAAGTCGGGTGAAATCAAAACTTCTATCCAGTCATTACCGCCGTTTGTTGTAATCAGAATTCTGCCATTGGCTGTACCAATCCAACCTCTATCCTGATCATAAAAAAAAAACTTTCAAGAGATCATAATTAAATAGAGTTGATTTTCTAACCCAGTTCTGACCTCCATCTGAAGTGTAAAGGATTATTCCCTTGTTTCCCACAATCCAGCCTACATCTTGGTTGACTAAAAAAACATCGTTCAATTCACTTTCAACAAAAGGCGAAATTACCGTGTAATAGTTTTGAGAAAATAAATTGAAAGTAAATGCTAAGAAAACCAAAAGGTAAAATTTCATTTTCATAAGTTCCTCCTAATAAACTTTTACTCTGTATTCAATGAAACTTTTAATATTTCTATTCTGAACATTATTCCAGACTGAACTACTAACCGGTTTTAGATAATTGTAATCCATTGCAAATAAAACTTCTCCAGCGAACAATTGCATCATAATTAAAAATGAAAGATTATATCTGTTGAACCCTGTCTTGAAGTAATCAAGATCATTTTTTAGGAAAGAAAGAAAATAGGTTCCCGAATTCTCATAAAATTCTTTTGAACTTATTGGAGAATGTTTTTCAATCAAAAAATTTGTTGATATTGAAATCGCATTAGTAAAATAAAATTTCAACCCTGTTTGTAGTGAGAATAATTGAGATTTGATGCTGAATAAAACATTGCTGTAATAATCATTTAAATCAAATTTAAATTGACCAAAGCCCACGCCTAAATTTAAACTCAATTTATCATTAAATCGATAAAAAACATTTCCAGTAATGCCAGATAAACTTTGTTCTTGTTCAGAAAGCAAAGAATAAAACGAAGGATGTTTTGCCCAACCTGAAGAATTGAAAAATCTAAAGCTCAAATTTGTTTTTAATCTTTCTGTCCAGAAAGCCTCTGATTTCATTTCAAAATTCAAGTAATCATTTTGAAAGTAACCTTGATTGGATGGGTTGGTAATTTCTTCTTTCGAAACCGTTTGTTCAATTCCTTTATTAATTCGGCTGTAAAACAAAAACGAATTAAAAGGTCTAAAGGTTATATCTCCACTAATTGCGTAATTGTTTAAGTAAAGAATTCTTGTTTCAGTTTTTTTCTTCACAATAATGGGATAATCGATTCCTCTGAATTTCATCAGAATAATTTCTCTGTAAACCGCACTTTCATCTTCCTTGTAAGAGATTTCTTCTTTTTTGTCCTCAACTATTCCAGAGAGTGATAGATTGATTAATCTTAATGGAGAATAATTCACCCCAAGTGTGAATTTAATATTTCTGTGTTGCGAAGTTGGTTTTGGTGAAACTTGTTTCAAACCTTCATCGACAAAATATTCAAGTCCAGCACCGACTGAAGAATTCTCAAAAATCTGATTGAAATAATTTGCATTGTAATATATTCCGTTAAAAGTCGAACTACCACTTGAACTATCACCCAGCAAAAAAGGATTACCAGAAGCATAATCTTTACTAAAAATCCAATTCCAATTTTTTCTTATTAGTTTATTAAACTCAAATATTCCTTTGAAGATTTGATTGTCGCCAATTTTCTTTTTCCCTGAAAATCGAACTCGATAAAAATTTATTTTCCCTGGATCGAAATACCTTTTTAGTTTTTCATCAGACGATGAAAAAGAAGTTTTTATGTATAGAAGTTCTTCGTCTTCGTCATAATTCAATAGAGCAGGATTTTGACTGAGTTGAAATATTTTAACCGAAGTATCAGGTTGAATTGACAATCCATTAAAATTATAAATGAAATTCTGAGCAAAAATGAATTTCAATTGAAAAATCACAAGAATTAAGAATATGTAAAATGTTCGTTTCATTTTCTTTTCTTTGGTTTTGAATAATGAAATTCTGGAGTTGGTTTTTGAATAACGACAAAATCAGTTGAAGAATTGTTATCATCTTTCAGAACCATTCGACCTTCTACATTCAAGGCAATTCTTTCCATCGATTTACCAGTATAGAATTGAATTCCACCTGTTGCACCACCATCAATTGAGTGATTCAGAATTTTATTTTCAAGTTTCATTGGATCTTTTAGATATTCCACTCCATCAAGCACATACCGATAAGGAATTAGTAACTGATCACCAAACCATTGAAGTGAATCGACTGGCATCTTTGCAATCACAATTGCCCCTTGCTCACCACCAATGAGCCAATCATTACCTGCTGATTGATAAATCTTAATCATATTCGGAACGGAAGGATTATCAATATCTGGCGCATCATCTTTGTAGAATTCAAATTTTACATTTGAGAGATCGACGCTATTTGGTGCATTTGTTCGATGATCGATTGCATCTTCTGCACACACAGCAAATTCACCTGGATAAAGTGGATAATCTGTCCCATTACCAGGGAAAATCCAGACACTCTTTGAATGAACAAACTCAGGATCATCAACATAATTTTGACCAAGATAACTGCTTGCATAAACTACAGCTACAATTATTCCATCAAGATAAACGACGGAATCAGTTTGATTATAAACCTCCACATATTTATCGTGATAATACAATCCAGAACCAGGCGGTCCGCAAGCATAAATTTCACTAATGACAATTGGTGATCCACCTATTACGACATCCATTGGAATTTCAATTGTGTCAGAAAAATCAGATCGAAGTTCGATTAACTTTACTTTTGTATTTGAAAGTTTGTGATTAGTAATTCTGTAACCAGTGATTAATTCCATTTCATCAGGACTCATTTGTCTTGAGGCAGTTACCATATATTTATCTGAGACTATTCCAGAAATTTCAACGACACCATTTGTATCGGTCTGTAAATTAAATTCTTCTCCTAAAAGATTTGATTTTAAGTATATCTTCGCATCTCTAACAGCGTTTGTCCCATAAAGAGTTTGCATATAACCCGATTGATCAACAAATCGAATCCTGAAAATCTGTTTTCTTTCAATTGAAATTGGCTTGTTCTCAAAATCAACAATTGATGAACACGAAAAAGACAGAATTGATAAAATCAAAATACTTATGGCTTCAAAAAACTTTTTCATAATCTCTATAATCCTGTGATTAATTCAAGTCCATAAAACAATTCTGGATTTCTAATTTCGTATGAAGGTGATGACGGAGATCTTCGTTGACTTCTGTAAAGTGGTCTATTGTTTAAGAAATTATTCACATAAAATGAAATTGCTCCACCTTTCCAGAGAGACTTTGTCACTTTCAAATTCAGCAACCATTTATTTGGACGATTTTCTTCATTCAATTCATAAGGTTCAATAGTTCTTCGAATTTCCCTGTATCTTGGATCTGATCTCTGTTGTTCATCAATCATTATTAATTTTCCTTCTTGTGTGAAGTATCCAATTGCGAGAGTATCATCATAGCCTCGTCTTCCATCAATCTCAATTAACTTTTGCTGAATGTGAAGAGTGATCCACATTCCAAGTTCCTTCGATTGAATTTCAAATCTGTAATTGATTAGAAAGTCTTTTTGATATGTCTCATAAGATCGATACATTGGAATAACTTTCATCCCGAGTGAATTAACAAATCTTTGAGATGAGAAATAAAAACCGTTTTCCTTTCCACTGCGTGTGTAATAATAAGCTCCATCCATTCTTAGTATTGTGTGAATAACTGGAATTTTTACCGTGCTCAAAGTGAACTCAATTCCACTGACTTTTTGATAACCATTATTGGTGTATTGATTGTATGAATCAAGAAGTGTGTCTTTAATAAATTTTGAAGTTTCATCTGGATAGTTGGGAAAAGAGTATTTATACAAAATTGTTGGCTGAGAAAAACTCTCAAACATTTTTCTGGTATCGTTAAAAAATGCAGTTATTGTAAAACCAAAATTTTTGAATTGCTGGTCAAAACTTATTTCATACTTTTTCTGAACATAACCTTTAATGAATGGATTTGCCTGATCTCGAATGTAAGTTGTAACTAATGCAAAATTGCTATCTGGATAAGCTGGATTTTTAACCGAAACAGTATCAACAATATCGAAATACGCTTTCTCAGCGAAAATCATTCCCATCGGTGGTGATTTTGAAGTTGTTCCATAACCGAGCCTTAGTTGAGAATTTTTACTCAAGTTAAATGAAAGATTTATTCTTGGATTTAAGAAGCTTCCATTATAACTCTTAATTAAATCAGACTTGAAAAGCAAACCTTTCAAATCAAGTCCATAAGGTCTATAAGCTTCGTACCTAAAACCAAATTGAGCAGTAAATGGAAAGATTAGCTGACCATTGATTTTATCTTCAGCGTAAATATTCAAAATGTTGTATTGGGGCAAATCACTATATCTTCTTAGTCTTGGTGTTGGAATAGTTAGTGATGGGGGAAACAATGGATTAAATATAACTCCATCGCCTTTATTGAAATCATTTTGATATGTAAAGCCAATTAAAAGACTATTCAAAAATTCGCCTGTGAAAAATTTAGTTGAATAATTTAGATCAGCGTAAATATTCCAGACATCACCTTTTATCCATTTTTTACCGAGATATGAACCAAAGACAATAATTCCTTCTTGTGTTCCCTCTGTCAATCTATCGGTCACAACGATATTATCCCTTGAGACCATTTGTTGCTTATAGGAATTCTGTTTTGTGTAAGAAACTGAAATGTTTGTATTCAATTTTGTAAATGAAGTAAAAACTCTTGTATAGTTTATCGAATACTTGATATTTGCATCTCGATTGTACCAGGCTTCACGAAGTGAATATCCTGGTTTCTCTTTGCTCTCATCGAATGCTCTTGTGATGTAAAAGAAGTTTTTAAATGAGTAATCATCAGTGGATCTGTCAGCAGAAATTTGAGCAGCGATTCTTGTGTAACCATCACCTTCAACCCGAATATCTCTTTCAGACGAAGCTATGTTGAGATTTCCATTCAATATCCAATCACCGAGTTTCAATCCTCCGCTCAAATTCGATTCGTATAATCGTGGATTGTATTTAAACTTCGCTCTAAGTGGATCTGGTTTTACTTTTGTTTTTACTATTACAAGTCCATCTGTAAAATCACCATATTGAGCAGATGCAATTCCTCTTACGACTTCCACCTCTTCAATATTTTCTGCTGGAATAGAACGTAAATCTACACCTGAATTTGCTGTTGAATAACCAATTCCCACTTGAAGATTTGCATTGTTTGATATTGGAACTCCATTCATAATAATTTGAGTACCGAGTGCATCACCTTTTCTAATTGACGCTTTCTCGACATAATTCAGTGTTGGATTAGTTGCATCGACACCGGGAATCATTTTAACAACATCACCCAAACTTGAAGCTTGAATGTGTTCGATCTCACCCGATTTGATTAGAGATTTCGTTTCAGGAGTGAGTGGAATAAATTCTTTTTCAGCTGTTACTTCTATTCCTGCAATTTCAAATGTTGTGGATTTTAATTTAATGTTCAGCTGAAGAGTTTGGTTGGGTTTTAAGTTGACCTCAAGTTTCTTTTTTTCATATCCAACATAACTTGCTTCGATTGTATATTTTCCTGGCTTTGTGATCAAACGGAAAAATCCTCTCGAATCTGTAGTTGTTCCAATGTTGGTTTCTTTTATAAAAACATTCGCCAGTGGGAGCGGTTGCCCAGACTCATCCGTAATTTTTCCTTCGATTCTGGAAACAAGTAATTGTGAGAAAATGGTTTGATTGATTAAAAAAATGCAAAACAAGAAATAAATTGATGCTCTCTTCAACTCTCTATCCTCAAGTGGTTTCTCAATAACGATGCTGAACAAATATAATTTGATATGGACTTAATTCAAAAAGAAGGAGACAAATTTGATTGTTAATTGAAAATTGATATTGAAATTAATTTTCTTATTCGCTTATAGAGAAGTATTGCCTAATTCGTTTTCTAAATGATGAAAACAGAAATCTAATTTAGATCGACAAAGTTGCGAAAAAATTGTTGAAACAGTGATTGTTGTGTTTTCTTAGTGAAAGATTTCATTGTTCTGTTAGTAATGAATGGATGAAAAAATTACGAGCAATTGTTTGTTAAACTAAAAACTTAAATCAAATTATCACATTTGAAATGTGACCTTAAACTCTCAGAAAATTATAAAGAATTTTTTCAGCGAACCTCAATCAGATTGAGACAGAATTCTTGTTTTTATTTCACTGAAAAATTTTCAGGCAGGTGAACTCTTATCTTTGATTTATTATTTATGATGTTCTTCTCGAATGTCTTTATTAATTGAATGTTTTTTCATCGAAGTTATGATCTAATATCTTCCAAACTTTTCTGCTAAATCCTTCAGGAGTTTTACATTTTCGGCGGGGACTTTTGGTGCAATCGAACAAGCAGTACTTAAAATAAATCCACCATTTGTCTTTCCGATTGAAATTATGTCAATTACATCAACTATTACACTTTTTGGACTACCAAAAAGCAAAGTGTTCACGGAATCAATGTTGCCCTTGATAAAAACTTTAAAACCTAATCTTCTTTTTGCATCGACTAAATCAACATCGCCGAGAGGTCGAGGATCAAGACATTCCAATCCAGATGTCCCTGATTCAATCATCAATTCCAATCTATCATTAATTGCACCGCAGGTGTGCAGGTAAGCAAACTTACCTTTTGATTTTATCGCAGATATGATTTGAGATTCATAAGGCAGAACAAATTCTTTATAAAATTCTGGAGAGATAAATCCAGCACCTGCAAACGGAGAAGAAATTTTAATTGCATCAATTTGTTTGTCACACATTTCAGATGCAAGCGTTGAAATTCCATTTGTAAAATGCTGCAGGATTTGCTTGCACTTTTCTGGATTTTCTATCAGCGACATTAAAGCATTTTCATAACCTAAAAGATCAAGCAAGTAATCGAATGGTGAAGTCACTTCACCATGAATTGAGAACTCATCTCCAACTTTTTGATAAATCAAATCAAAAACTTCGAATTTATTATTCATATCAATCTTAAAGTGTAATCCACCAGAAACAGGAATGTAATCAATTTCAGCTGGGAGTGTTGAGATATCAATCTCATCAATAGAAGGATATTTTCTTTCATCATAAAATTCGGGAAATGGTAAATCTTCATTTGTAAAGATTAATTTTCTATCATTCAGATACACAATTTCTTTATCACTCTGAACTTCTCTCTGATTGTAAATTTCTCTCCAGTTTTTGAAGTGTCCATGAAGACTGACTAGAATTCCATCAAATTGATAGAGTTCTCTTAAGTAAATTAATCCATTTGCAAAAGTTTCAGCATCGAACCAGAATTCAACTGGCGAAACATCTTTCAATTGTTGAAGCATATGCCCGATACTCATCTGACACATTACAGGTACTCGATCGGGATATTCAAAATTCATCGCAAGAAGAACTCGTTCTCTCGATGTCATACAAAAATTTTAATTACTCATGTGGATTAAATTCTAAATTCTATAACCGAGCTTCAATCCATAATTAACATATTTTAAACCGAATATTTTATCCCTTCGTTTAGAGCTGAAAATATCATCGAGCGTTTCAACAAAGTATGTAGAAAACTCAAAACTAGGCACTAAATAGAAATTCGAATTAAACAAATTAAGTTTATAACCACCAGAGAAATTTATTACGGGATAATATGAATATTTTGGGTAATAATTATCTGGAATAGGATTTCGTCTCAATACTCCAATCTTTGATTGTAGATATAATCCGTTGAGAAATCCTTCAAAAGGATAGAACCCCAAACCCATTAAAACTGAAAAATGTTCAGAATTAAAATGAATTGGTGGAATATAACTCGGTAGAAGCCATTCAATTTTTTCCTGTGTTCTCCAGTAACTTAATGAAGCTAAATACGAATATCTTTCATTAAAAAAGAATTCAAAATCAATTTCGTATCTCAAAATTGGTTTATTAGAATACTTTACCATATCCCCAACATTCTCTTTCAATAAACCCGTTGGTACTGTATAGGATGTTCCAAAACTTATTAAATACTTTTGTGGATTTATTTGTGGAGAGGTTTTCACAGATTTTTTTTCATTGCTCCAATTAAATTTTTTATAAAAAATAAAATTAAAAGTTTCATATCCTATATAAGCACCAGAAATCAAGTTACGCTGGGTAAACCATATACCAGAATAACCCAGTCCAAAAGAAAAATCTTTATAATTAATTCCTAAGCTTGTTCCAAAAGTTAGGAATTCTCCGACCCATTTTCCCATTGTAACATAACCGAGATAATACCTATTATTAAAACCAAATCCTCTTCCCAGAGATATATCACTTGAGTGAAGTCCTATTCCGAACTTAAAGCATACATCTTCTGGAAAATCTTTCCAATCTTTAAGTAAAGCCTTAAAAGAATTATCTGCTTCATTATTAGTAAAGCTAATTAAATTTTTTTCAAATTCAACAGCTAAGTAGCTATTGACTAATGGAGAAACAAGAAAATCATAATTCATGCCCATTTTTAATTGGGTATGATTTATATCATAACCTTCCTCACCTTCCCAAGTTTTATATTTTACTCTATCTCCAAAATTTAAAAATGCTAATCCAAAATTTGCATCTCTATCAAAAAACTTTGTAGTATATGATAGACCGAGTGATAATAAAAATGTATTTGATTTAGTGAAATCGCCAGACCGTGCATAAGTTAATTTTGAACCTAATGAGAAAGAATTGCCAAGTCTCCTGGCATAAGCCAGTGAAAAAGTTTTTTCAGTCTGTTTAATAAATTTATTGTCATCAACCTTTAACTCTCCACCATCAAAGTTATTATATTCAAGACCAAAGTAATTTTTATCATTATAATTAAATGTTGTTATAAAATTTGAGAGTGGGTAACCACCCCAACCAAAAAAATACAAAGGATTACGATAGAAAGACAAAGTTGCACCATCCTCATAAACAAGATTCGCAGGGTTGCCGGTCATTGCTGAAATTGGATTTTTTAGACTAACACTTTGTTCTCCCATTCCCATTGAAGCTGTGGAACGAGGTAATACCAAATAAAGATGAGATTGAGAAAATCCAATCTGTAAAAAAAGAAACAATAAAATGAATGAATTAAGTTTGTTCATTTTATAGTCCTCAATTTTTATTTGACTAAAACCATTTTCCTCTCCTTCACAAAATCCTCCGTAACGATTCGATAAATGTAAATTCCACTTGAAAGTCCTGATGCATCAAAGGTTTTGCTATGAACTCCCGCCTTCTGGAATTCATCTACCAGTGTTGCAACTTCCCGACCAAGCACATCATAAATTTTTAATTGTACTCTTGTATCAACTGGTAAATCATAAGTTATGTGAGTGACGGGGTTAAATGGATTTGGATAGTTTTGATAAAGCTCAAATTGTTTGGGAAGAATTTCATCAGTCCATTCAACAGAAGTTAAAAGTCCCGGTTCTGGAGTTGGTAGTTTCTTTGTAGTGTAAATTCTAAATTCGCCTGGTTGTAATGTAATTGTCATCTGAGTGTTGGTTACATTTATACTATCACCGTAAAAATAATTATACCACCATCCGGTATTCTGGAAATTCGGACTCACAGTTTTTTGAACAACATCAAAATTTCCAACAATTGCAACATTCATTGTTTCATGATTAAGCCATAATCTCTTAACAGCACCACTGAAATCGGTCGTGAAGTTTGTAGTTCTAAAAACATCATAATTCTTTTTAAGATTAATTAAAGTCGCAAATGTTCTATAAAGCTTATTTCGATTTGCGTCAACGAAATATCCCCATCGAATAGGTTTAGGACCTGTTCTGCCATTATATTCAATTGTATAATCATAACCAAGCTCACCAAATTGCCAGATCATTTTTGGTCCTGGAACAGTAAAGAAAAATGCACCAGCTAATTTAATTCTTTCAAGTGCGGTTGGAAGACTTTTGATGTTGTAATTTCCACTTGAATTTCCATACATAAGATTTTTATACATCAATCGTTCTTCATCGTGACTTTCCATATAGCCAACAAGATGTGGTTTAGAAAATCCATGTGCTTTGTAAGAGACACGCGTAAAATCTGATTTCCCACCATCGTGCCAGCCCATAGTTGCTTCATTGTAATTGTAATTCAAATTTCCCCAGGTAAGCATTCCATAATTTGTAAGAACTTGCTCTTCTGAATCAACTGCGAAATGTTCTAAAATTACATAGGCAGTCGAATCATATTTCCATATCGAATCAGCATATTGTTTTAAGATATTAATTCTCGATTGATCATACTGTGCCCATAAATTAAGATCGCTTCCAGAATTGGTTTGTGTAAAACCTTTTGAGAGGTCGAATCTAAATCCATCAACTTTATATTCTTGTAAATAAAATTTCAAAGCTCGAGTTACAAGTTCTTTAGTGGCTGGACTTTCATGATTAAAATCATAACCAACATTCAAGGGATGTCTTGCAACAGGATTAAAATATGGACTGTTAGACGCAGGTCTTTGATTTGCTTCATCCCACCACATTCTAACAAGTGAAGATTGACCAAAATTGTGATTGAATACAACATCAAGAATTACAGCTATGCCCATTTGATGAGCTTTGTCGATAAAAGCTTTCAAATCATTCTTAGTGCCGTAATATTTATCCATTGCGAAATAAAATGTTGTATTGTATCCCCAACTCTCATTTCCTTCAAATTCATTAATTGGCATCAATTCAATTGCATTAATTCCTAATTGTTTTAAGTAATTCAAAGTATCAGCAAGTGTCTTGTAATCGTGTGATGTTAGAAAATCTCGGAGCAATAATTCATAAATCACAAGATCTGTTTTCTGAGGTTTTTGAATGATTGGAACCTGCCAGTTGTATTGTGGTTGTTTTATTTGAAAAACAGAAACGAGATGAGTAGTCTTTCCAAAAGGATATGGTTTTAAATTAGGATAAACTGAGGATGGAATATATTGATCATTCCACGGATCGAGTAATTTTTCTGTAAATGGATCAGCAACTTTTAATTTACCGTCAATAAAATACTGGTAACCGTATTCTTCGTTTGGATTTAAATTGTTGATTTGAATCCAGTATCTATTTCCATCGGGGGTTCTTTTCATATAATAATTTGGATCAACTTCCCAGTTTGAAAAATCTCCAATCACATAAACATAACTTTTATATGGTGCATAAAGACAAAGAATAACCGAAGTGCTGTCAATTACATTCACTCCATCTTGAATTCCTGGTGGAAGTGCGGCGGTTTGAACTGGAGATCTCACAATGAAATAATTTGAATCTACTTTTGTATTGCCGAGACTATCCGTTGCAACTGCTCTCAAATTATATCTACCATAATTAAAAAACATAATTGTTCGACTTAGATAATTTGTATCTGTTTGTGCAATGAGAGAATCATTCAAATAAAGTTTGAGATTTACCGACGCAGCAGAAACAGCAGTGATTGTAAAATTCTGTGCTGTATTGATGATAGATCCTTTTTCAACTGGACTTAAAAATCGAACATTCAAACCAGGTTTGTAAAGCGGAAGGAAGATATCACTTCCATCGGCGTCACGACCAACTTTGCTTCCGTCTGCGTTACGAAATACAAATGCAAGTTTTAGAATTTCTTCAGAATCGGGAACTCCATAGTATTGTGGAATATTAATCGTAATTCGCCAGATATTATTTCCAATGTATTGAATTGGTGGTTGATTGGCTGTTGATCCCCAAGTTGTTTTTACATATCGCCAATCATTTGGATGACGACTTAAATTTGTAATAACTCCAGTGTGAACATAAATTGGAAAAACTCCAACCAGTGCGCCGTTGCCTTTCGTCACATCATAATCAATTGTGATCACATCATTTCTTGTTGCAAAGTAAGGTGTCCATTGAAGTATTTGAGTAAATGAATTGGATGCGAATAAAAATAAAACAGCTGATATTAAGATTAACTTAAATTTCATTTTACAAACTCCATCTTTCTTGATTCTGAATAATCTCCTATTTGAATTGTATAAATGTAAGTTCCTGAACTCAACTTGTGATAGTTAGCATCAAACTCAATTTGGTGATAGCCATCGTAAGTAATCTGATTTGTTATTGAAGTGATTTCTCTTCCGAGTGTATCGGTTACTTTGAATGTTAGAGTTTTTCCAACAAAATCTTTCGGGATGAAATATCTAATCTGTGTTGAATAATTAAATGGATTTGGATAGTTCTGATAAAGAGTAATTTTTGTTGGGATTAGACTAAACTCTTCAACCAATGTTTGTGGAAGTTCTGGACTACCAGCATTTATCCATGCAGTATAAATTAATGATGCAAGTCTCACGCTTGCTTTTTGGAAAAGATACTTTGTAAATGTTTGAGAATAATCCCAGAGTGTAGAATAATAAGTTTCACTATTTGTGTTTCCAGCAACGGATTTTGCAATGCTATCAGCTCTTAACAAATCATCTAAATATGAATAAGACTCAAAAAGATAATTGAAGATAAAATCTAATTGATCTTGAACATAACTTATGCTTTCTGTTGAAATGTTAATCTCACCTTGAAATCTGTTAATCATTTGAGTTTCATATCTTGAGTGAATTCCACGCTGACCAGTGTATTGCCCATCATAATTTCTTGTGATATGAAGTGGTTGATGTCCATCGGCGACATAATGTCCAAGATCAGCTGCGAGTAATTTTGCTTTATCCCAGTCTCTTCTTTGCAAAGCAGAAGTTAAAGAATCAACTGTTGCTTTTGTTGCCCATGGTAAGATTCCTTGTTGATTAACATAATTCATTCCGTAACGATTTATTAAAGTATCAATCGAATAGGGAAAATTTCCAGATAAAAATTCAGAATAATTATCAATATCAATGTAATGCTTGTTACCTTCAGTTGGATCTGCGCTTTTACGATAGTCTGCATCGGATGCATGTTGAGCTAAAAATTCTGACCAGCTTGCATAACCAATCATTGATGATGGGAAATACTTAGTCGAATTTCGATTGATAATGCTGTGTCCAACACTTCCCCAGCCAAATATTTCTTGAACGATAAAAAATAAGAGAACTATTGATAGACCAATTGAGATGATTCTTTTCATTTTTATTCTCCAATAATTTGAACGATTATTTTTCTTTGTCTTGCTCTATTGTCAAAATCTACAAAGATGATTTGCTGCCAGGTACCAAGCAAAAGATGTCCTTTTGAAAATGGAATCTGAAGCGATGCACCAAGCATTGATGCTCTTAAGTGAGCATAACCATTTCCATCCCCCCAAGTTTTATCGTGATGATATGGACGATTTGATGGGATTAATTTTTCAAAAAGTTCTGGTAAATCTTTTAGAAGTCCTGGTTCATATTCAATTGTTGTAATTCCTGCTGTTGAACCGACAGCGAAGACAAGAACATTTCCTTCTTTAAGTCCGCTTTTTGTTATGATTTCCTGAACTTTTGTGGTTATATCAATGATGTCAGTATTTCCACGAGTATTGATTTCAATTCTGTCTGTAACAATTTTCATAAACTATAAATCCTGATTTGTTATACATAATTTTCTAAACATAAGATAAAGAGATTGGGAATTATTTAGAAACCAAGAATTTGGTGTGAACTTCAAGTTTTGTTTTTCGAGTAATTTTTAGTTAAAGGAGAAATGCATTAAGAAAAATCAATGTCAGTCTTCTCCATCCGCATTGCCGTAAACGACAATGCTTAGCAAACAAAGCATTATAAATCATGCTGATTTAAAGTCGGTCTTCTCGATACTCTTCGCTACTCGAAGACTGATTATAACGGTTTTCGAGTAGAACCGAACGAAGTGAGGTTCGTATCGAGAAAACCATTTTTGATCTTTTCAATCCGCATTGCCGTAACGACAATGCTAATCAAACAAAGCATCATAAATGATGCTGAGATTAACTCGGTCTTCTCGATACACTTCGCTACTCGAATACTGATCACAACTGGTTTTCGAGTAGAACCGAACGAAGTGAGGTTCGTATCGAGAAAACCGTTGTCAATAAGTCGGTCTTCTCGATACGCTTCGCTACTCGAATACTGATTGGATATGGATTTTGAAAAATTAAAAGCTGTAGCTTGATAGAAAAAGATTATTTCGCTTCGCTTATAATGACTGATTAGAGAAAAATCGTTACGAAAGTTTCGGCTTTGTAGGAAAGGATCGCTTCACTTCGTTCGCGATGACTAATGACATTAAAAGTCATTGCGAGCGACAATGTCGCGAAGCAATCTTTGACATAGTTTAATCAATTTTGAATTTTGAATTTTGAATTGTGAATTAAAGACAGATTGCACCAACCGATAAATCGGTTTCGCAATGACTGGTAAGAAGAATGGTCATTGCGAAGAATGGTCATTGCGAATATTAGAGCTTTGTAATAAAAGATTTTCTCGCTTCGATCGCAAAGATTGGTGAATAAAATATCAAAAACTTTTACACAATTATCTGTATTGTCTTATAAATTCAATCCTATCTTTTAATTGTTCGGCGGGGACAAGTAATTTGTCTTTTCCAAAAATTGCATCTTCATATTTTGTGAAAACAAGCTCGTAATCTTTGCTCATTACTATTGCTTCTTCAGGACAAACTTCTTCACAAAAACCACAGAAAATGCAACGAAGCATATTTATTTCGAATAAGGCGGGATATCTTTCTTTTTCATCTTGTGTCTCTGCTGCCTGAACTTGAATTGCAAGTGCTGGACAAACTCTCGAACATAATCCACACGCTACACATCTTTCTTTTCCATTATCCATCACAAGAACAGGTCTTCCACGATACGATGGCGGTTGCACATATTTCTCTTCCGGATACTGTCGCGTAAATTTTGGTTTGAATAGATGCTTCAATGTAAGCATCATTCCTTTCAAAATCTCGACAATGTAAATTCTTTCAAAAAAGTTTAAATCTTTTTTTCTTTTCTTTACAGCCATCGTATTCCTCACTTAAATTTTGAAATAATAAACTAAGATTGCAACCCAGACTAAATTTACAAGCGAAAGTGGTAACATCACTTTCCATCCGAGATTCATCAATTGATCATAACGAAATCTTGGTATTGACCATCTAACCCAGATGAAAAAGAATAACAAGAAACAAACTTTTGCAAGGTAAATAGCAACTGAAATTAAAGGTAACCAACCTTCACTTAAAGATGTTGTGTTTACAAAAGGTAAATGCCAACCACCTAAATACAAAGCAGCAATTAAACAACTTGCAATAATCATATTTGCATATTCTGCTAAAAAGAACATTGCAAATTTTAAACTGCTATACTCGGTATGATAACCTCCAACAAGTTCAGGTTCAGCTTCAGGCAAATCAAAAGGTAGACGATTGGTTTCAGCAAATGCAGCAACCACAAATGTTATAAATCCAATCGGTTGAATGAATGCATTCCACATCCATCCTTGTTGATGATCAATTATATCGTAAATTCTCAATGAACCAGCAACCATCAAAACTCCAACAACAGAAATTCCCATAGAAAGTTCATAACTGATCATCTGAGCACTTGAGCGAAGTCCACCAAGCAAAGAGTATTTATTATTTGAACCCCAACCACTAAGCGTAATTCCATAAACTCCAATTGATGCAAAAGCAAGAATAAAAAGTATTCCAACATCTACATCTGCAACAATCAATTTTACTTTCTGACCAAATAAATTTATATCTGGACCAAATGGAATAACTGCATAAGTTGACATTGCAATTGTAAGTGAAATCACAGGAGCAAGGGAGTGAACAAATTTTGTTGCAGCAAGTGGAACAATATCTTCCTTAAAAAATAGTTTCAAAACATCAGCTGGTGATTGAAGTAATCCATAAGGTCCGACTCGATTTGGTCCAATTCTATCCTGTATCCATGCACTTATCTTTCTTTCGAAGTAAACTAAATAAGTCACAACGAAGAGTAAGATTGAAATAGCAATTGCAATTTTTGCAAGTGGAATTATTATAACCATAATCAAACCAGAATTTTTTCTTCAGTTAATTTTGATGATTGAATTTTATAACCTGTATCTCCAATTGTTTCGTAATCGAGGTTAGCAAGTTCACGAACATTTTGAGTAATTTCAATAAAGACATCTTCCGATGTATCGTAATCAAATTTTCCGCCCATTGCATTTGCAATTTGAGAAATAATTTTCCAAGACGAGCGAGCATTAACTTTTCTGCCTCTCGCCCATTTGTCAAATTCAGTTCCAAATTTATCCCATCGACTCTGAGCAAGTCCATCCAGACTTCTATCAAGATCAACAGTTGCAACTGCAGGACGAATTCTTTGAACAAAACCCTGGAGATTCACGAACACACCATTCTTTTCTGCATAAGTTGCAGCAGGGAATAAAATATCAGCAAGCTCAGTTGTTTTATTTTTATTAGTTGCAAAGACCACCAGACACTCAAGATTTTGAAATGCGTTTTTAAGTTCTGGCTTTACTGAAATTGGATCATCTTCAACAACAACCAAACATTTAATTGATTTTGCATTAATTTTTTCGGCAAGTGTTTCGAGACTTAATCCATTCTTTGCTTCGTTAATTCCAAGTAATCTCAATCCGGTCGAATTTGGTGTTTTATCTTCTCGGATTAAAATATCGTCCTGATCACCAGGTTTAATATGTGGAATGAAAAATACATTATTGGTTTTCAATATCTGTCGTGAGAATTTCAACAACGCATAATTATCTTCAAGTGTTGCAAATGGAGAAGCAATTACTGCAACTTCATTCGATTTAAATCTTTTCAGTTCAGAAGAAGTTTTACTTACTGCTTCATCCCAGTTGACAGAAACAAGTTCACCATTCTTTTTAATGAATGGACCATCGATTCTATCATCAGCATTAACAAATTTGAAAGTGTTTATTCTACCATTATCACACATCCAGTAATCGTTTACCTGTTCATTGAATCTTGGTGTAAGTCGTAAGATTTCATTATTACGAACCCAGATTTCGATATTGCAACCGCGAGCACAACCAATACAAATACTTTTTGTTGCAGACATTTCCCAGACGCGAGCTTTGAATCGAAAATCGATATTTGTCAAAGCACCAACAGGACAGATATCAACAACATTCAAAGAATAAGGATTGTCAAATTGTTTACCAGGAAATGTTTCAATTGTTACTCTATCGCCTCTTTGAACAAAAGTCAATTGATCTGCTTTTGCAATTTCTTTTGAGAACCTGATGCACCTTGAACAAGAAATACATCTTTCAGCATCAAACATTACATATGGACCAAGTTTTACACGTTTTGGTTTGTGATTTTTTTCTTCAATAAATCTGCTGACACCAGTTCCGTGCTCGTATGCATATTCTTGTAATTTACATTCACCAGCTTCATCACAAATCGGGCAATCGAGTGGATGATTGATTAAAAGAAATTCCATTACATGTTCACGACCTTTAATCGCTTTCTCAGATTTTGTATGAACGACCATTCCATCCATTGCCTGAGTTGCACAGGCAATCACGAGTTTAGGCATTTTCTCAACTTCAACAAGACACATTCTGCAATTTCCGGAGACAGAAAGTCTTGGATGCCAGCAATAATGTGGAATTTCAATTCCATTTCTTGTGGCAATTTGAATTATTGTTTCTCCAGGATTAAAGTCGTATTGAATTCCGTCAATTGTAATTTTTGGCATTTTCAACCTATTCTTTTAGTTAAATTTCTTCAAATATTCTTCAAGTGCAATGGCAATTATTTTCAATGATTTTTTCATATCATCAACATTAAGCATAAAAGCAAGCCTGACTTCATTGGTTCCTTTTCCTGATGTTGCATAAAATCCTTGAGCAGGTGCAAGTAAAACAGTCTCTTTGTTGTATTCAAATTCTTCAATTAACCATCTTGCAAAATGTTCAGAGTCTTTCACTGGCAAACCAATCACAATATAAAAAGCTCCTTCTGGTTTATAATAGGTAACTCCAGGAATTTCAGATAGGCTTTCGTAGACAACATCTCTTCTTCTTCTGAACTCTTCAACAATTGGAGTTGTAAATCTAAATGGATCTTCGAGCATTGGAATGATGGCAAGCTGTTCAATTGTCGCAACAGATAATCTCGCCATACCAAACTTAAAAGCAGATTGAACTACTTCTTCATTATGACTTGCCAGAACTCCAATTCTTGCACCACACAAATTGAACCTCTTTGATGCACTATCAAGCAAAATTGTTTGTTGACTGATTTCTGGGAATTCCATCACACTTATGAATTTGCCTTCGTAAGCAAATTCACGATAGACTTCATCACTCAGTAAAAACAAATTATACTTTTGAACTAAATTAACCAGTCTTTGCAATTCTTCTTTCGAATAAACTGTTCCAGTTGGATTTGAAGGATTTGTAATTAAAATTCCTTTTGTTTTTGGTGTGATGTATTTTTCAATTTCTTCTTCTGAAGGGAGATGAAATCCATTCTGAATTGAAAGTGGAATCGGAACTAATTTAACATCAACTAAAGTTGCAAAGCCATTGTAGTTAGTATAAAATGGTTCAAATACAATAATTTCTTCACCGACATCACAGATTGAACACATTGCAAAGATAATTGCTTCTGAACCACCTTGAGTTACAATTATTTCTTTCTCATCAAATTGAATTCCCACATTTTCAAAATATTTTTTCCAGGCTTTGATTGTCTGGGGCATCCCGTTTGATGGAGCGTATGCAACAGTTGTCTGAGGAATCTTCAAAAGTTGTTCATAAAAAACTTTATCGGTTGGAAGATCTGGTTGACCAATGTTTAAGTGATAAACTTTAATGCCGTTCTTTTTTCTTTCCTCGGCAATGGATGCAAGCTTTCTCAGTGGAGAAGCCTGCATTGAACGAGCACGATTTGAAATTGAAGGAATTACTTTAGTTTCCATTTTTTCCTCCCATCTTGGGCATTATTTGATAAATTGAAAAGTCCTCCCACTTCAAAAGTTCTTCAGCAAGATTCATAATTTCATCTTTACTTACTCTATCAATCAGATTAAAAATTTCTTCAAGTGATTTTACTTCGCCGTAATAAAATTCACTAACTGCAAGATGAGTTGATTTTGCTGAAGTATTTTCAAGTGACATTGAAATTCCGCCCTTCAAATAATTTCGAGCGATTTCAAGTTCTTCTGTTTTAATTCCATCAGTCGTAATTGATTGAAATTCTTTCTTAATCAGATCAATCGCTCTATTTCGATTATTGAGTGAAGTGCTTAAATAAACTCCAAACACAGATGCATCAAAGTAATTATTAATAAAAGATGTAATGTTATAAGCAAGTGCCTGTTCTTCACGAATAAGTTGAAACAATCGAGAACTTGTCATTCCTCCAATCAATGTATTCAATAAAGCAAGAGCTGATCTTCTTTCGTCTTTCAAGCCAAAAGTTTTACGAGCAATACAGATATGAACCTGATTGATATCTCGATATTCTTCAATTTCAACTCTATTATTTAACAATGAAGGTTCAACTCTTGTGTGTTCTGAATTTTTTGGTTGTAAGTCACCAAGCAATTGTTCTGCTTTTTCAACAACTAAACTATGAGAAACTGGTCCAGCAACTGATACGATAATTTTATTTGCAGAATAATTTTGTTCAATAAAATTTCTCGCAAGCTCTGAATTAAAAGAAAGAATATTTTCTTCTTTTCCAATTATTGGATTTGCAAGTCCGTGACCATCAAAAAGTTTTTCTTCAATTAAGTCAAAAATTACATCATCGGGAGTATCATTAATAGATGAAATCTCTTCAAGTATGACTGATTTTTCTTTTTCTATCTCATCTTCAGGGAAAGTTGGATTTTTAACAAGGTCAGCTAATACTTCAAATGATTCTGAAAAATGTTCATTCAATGCTCGAGTGTAAAAACAAGTATGTTCTTTAGTTGTGTAAGCGTTAATGTATCCACCTAAACTTTCAACGCTTGATGCAATTTCTTTTGCGTTTCTTGTTTTCGTTCCTTTAAAAACACAATGCTCAATGAAGTGAGAAAGTCCATTTAGACTTTTCTCTTCATCTCGTGAACCGACATTAACCCAGATACCAAGTGTGAAAGACTTAATTGAATTAACTTCCTGGGTTAAGACACGAATTCCGTTTGGTAGTGTTGTTTTTTCGTAGAATTTCAATTTAGTGTTGAATTTTTATCAAGAATTTTTACAAATATAGAAACACCGCTTCTATCAAACAATGTAAGAAATCTGAACTTTTTAACGATTTTTTAAGAGAATTTTTCAACCAACATTCGTTTTTCAATCGAAACAATTAATTTTGATTAAAAATCGAACAAAAAATTTATCGCAAAAATGTCAGCAAATAACGAAAATCTTGCAATTCAAATTGCAAAAGAATTGAACGAAAAATTCAAAGCAGAAAATTATTTTGTGACTGAAATTGCCAGAGGTAATTTCAATTACAACTTTCAAATTAAAAATCCAGCAACAACTCTTTATGTTCAGGTTTACTACGGAAAGAAAGGATGTAAAGTAGTTCTTCAAGGAAATTCTGAATCATCGTTCTATAAAGAAATACACAATAAAATTTTTTCTCCGATTTTTGAAAATCAATCAGTCGATTCAAAAAAAGAAAAACTGGAAGAACCTGAATTTTACATCGGAGTAGATGAATCAGGTAAAGGAGATTTTTTTGGTCCTTTGATAATTGCTGGCTTTTACATCACTCCAGAGATTAGAAAAGAATTAATTCAACTTAATGTTCAGGACAGCAAAGAGCTCTCAGATCAAAAAGTTGCCG